>TARA_R110002049_G_C9174236_1_pt1 | contig 11062 bp, 7 predicted proteins | sample TARA_R110002049 | Tara Oceans TARA_R110002049 (sample SAMEA4396941) | marine metagenome | biome: Polar Biome; feature: [SRF] surface water layer (ENVO:00010504); material: water (ENVO:00002006), including particulate matter (ENVO:01000060) such as... | depth 5 m
AAGTCCGCAAGTAAGACGTTCAACGGTTAGATTTCGATAGGGATAAAACAGCCAGTTTCAGATTTGTATGAATGCTGGCTCTTGAGCAAAAGCGAACCCTTTTGCTTCTTCAATATAGCGCACTTAAAACTAAAACCAGCCCCCTAAACAAACCACTATTCAAACTATAATACTTCTGCCTTTGGTGTGGTAAAATCAACCACCCAATCTGCCGTTTTATTGAATTCTGGTGTTTCAAAGCGCTTTCGCATATTCATAACGGATTCGTAAAACACGTCTTCAACCAACCAATTTACAAGAAATGCAGGAATTAACCCGCCTGGTTCAGTATGCCCTTGCCAAACCATCCTAGTAAGACCTACACCTTCGGGAATAAGTACGAACTCGTTATTAAGTCGAGGCATACGAATAACGCCATCTTTTTCAGGGATCGCCGTTCCTTCATGCCATTCTTTTATACGAACTATTTTGGTTTGTTTGTCTTGAGTCAGTTTCTGGCCAGATACTATATCTCTGTCACCCAATGGCCATGGCAAGCCCATTCGCATATAAATTTTACGCGAACGATTTTCATCAAAAGGCTCCACCTCGTAGGCGTCCGCCATATCTTTTACCCAATCAGGAAAAGCGTCTATGTCAGAAAAGTTTGCCACAATATTCGAGACAGGTGAGTGAATCATTTGTACTGCTTTAATTGCAATAAAACTACTTCCAGGCCAATCTCTGGTAAAAACTTTAACCCCATTTTCCTCCAGCATTAAATCCCAGCCGGTATCATCAAGTACAGGAGGCAAGTCATCTCGGTACTTTTCTGTTTCAGCTAAAGCGAAAAAGGAAGAAAAGCTCAACAATAGTACAAATAACTGAGTAACTCTATGAGCTTGAAGGTTAAGTCGTTTCATTTTGTTTCTGTTCCATTGGTAATCGTCTTTTTATATTTTCTATACCATGCTCAACTAAGGAATAGACGGCAGGTACTACAACTAGTGTTAATAATGTCGAACTCACCATACCGCCAATGACAGCGGCGGCCAGTGGTGCGTTGGTATCAGAGCCAGCACCCACGCCCATCGCTGCGGGGATCATTGAGAGAATAACGGTAAGTGAAGTCATTAAAACAGGCCTTAATCTAACAGGGCATGCTTCCAATAACGCCTCATTTATCGTTCGTCCTTCTTGCCGTAACTGGTTCGTTAAGTCGATCAACAAAATGGAGTTTTTGGCTACTAACCCCATGAGAAGCACCATGCCGATCATTGAGTAGATATTAAGAGAATAGTCCGCAACCCACAAACCAAAGACCCCTCCAATAATCGCAAGCGGCTGTGCAACCATGACAATTAAAGGCTGAATAAATGAGTTGAACTGACTGGCTAAGGTCATATAAACCAGGAGTAAACCCGTTGCAAAGGCAAATTTAATATGACCAATTGTTTTACTGAACTCTTTGGCCTGCCCAATTAACTCTACTTGGTAACCTGACGGTAATAGTTTTTCAGCTTCCTCTAATACAATCAAAGAGGCATCCCCAACAGGAACATTCGGAGTGGAATAGAATGTCGCTGCATATTGAAGATTATAACGTCCAATGGTTGCAGGCCCGAGGCCCGATTCAAACTGAGAAACACTATCTAATCTCACTAAGTGGCCATCTTTGTTTCTCAAGTAGACCTGATTCAATTCACTTGCTTGTGTCATTGTGCTGGCAGGTGCTTTTATCCGAATGTTATAGCGTTCTCCATCCCCAGGTTCATCATTGTATTTACCCACATCAAAACCGCCTACCAACACTCTCAGTGCGTTACTGACGGTGATTGTATCCAAACCTGACTCATTGGCCTTTTCACGATCAAGGGAGAATTTTAGCTCTGGCATATCTAGTTGTAGGTCAGTATCAAGCGGACCAATTTTTGGTAGAGACTGAAGCTTCTGAGCGAGAACATCGGCTAGTGCTGCTACTTTCTCAAGGTTAGGGCCTTTCAAAACAAACTGAAGTGGCTCACCTCGTTGACCTCCCACAACAGGAACCGGTGCGGCAAAGGCTTTAACTCCTGGAATAATGGCGAGATCTTTACGCACTTTTTCTATGATGTCTGTTTGATGCAACATACGCTGCTCACGAGGTGTCAGGCTGACATAAATTTCACCTTGATTAACTTGCCCACGATCTCCCGTTCCAATGGTACTAAACAAGCTTTGAATTTGATCATATTTGGTCAGTACCGTTTCAATACGACGCAAGCGATCAAGCGTATAATCGATACTCGAACCTAAAGGTGTTTTGATCGAAACGATAAACCGACTCTGATCTTCCTTTGGCATAAAACCTTTACCCAATTGACCAGCAAACCAACCACTGCTGTAAACAACAAGGCCTGCGGCTAATATGACGATTAAACGCTTTGTCATCACGCTTTTCAATAACGCCCTATACACACGCTCCATACCCTTAAAAAAGGTCTCTAATGAACGAAAGATGAAACTGTGTTGAGTCGGTACTCGTAGAAACTTGGCGCATAGCATCGGTGTTAAGGTAATAGATACAAATAATGATACAGCCACCCCGAATACCACCACGACAGCGAAAGACCCGACAAAACGCCCAATAATACCCTCCATAAACACCACTGCACCGAACAAGGAAATCAAGGTAAACGTCGCGGCCAAGATCGCAAACATCACCTGTGTAGTGCCTTTTTCTGCAAGTACGATAGGTGAGGTGTCAGGATCTTCCTCCATGTGCCTGAAAATATTTTCCAATACCACAATGGCATCATCCACTACCACACCGATCAGTAAGAGCAGACCTAACATCGTCATAATATTAAAGGTGTAGCCTGCAAAGTAAATCGCAGCAATCGCACCTAATAACGATACAGGAATAGCCGTGGCAATGATCAACGTCGAACGTAGATTTCTTAGGAAGAAGAGTACAACGATCGTCGCTAGCAAAGTTCCCTCAATCAGGTGCGTTTTTAAGCCATCAACAATAGCGTTAATTAAACTAGCGTCATCTACCACGATATCCAGTTTCATGCCAGCGGGAAGTTGGCTACGAATTTCTGTATCCAAGCGATGGTTTACTTCATCTATGATCGCAACGGTATTCGAACCTGATATCTTGATAATGCCTAGACCAATAGCGGGCTTACCTTCAAAACTGGCATAGCGTCTAAAGTCCTCTAAGCCATCTTCAATGTCAGCAACTTCATGCAAATATACTGGTAACTGGTTCCGATAATTAACGATCAGGTTTCTGATGGTATCCAGGTCATGATATTCAAGATCTAGTTTGAGCTGTTGCTCTCGATTATGACTAGTGACAAAACCACCTGGCAATTTGATATGTTCCCGCTCAAAAGCACCAAGAACATCATCAACTGAGATTGACAACCCTGCCATCCTTTGAATATCAAGATCTATTCGAATGGTGCGGTCACGCTCCCCAGCGATGAGAACGCTGCCCACACCAATGGCGGTTTCGAGCCGCTTCTTTATGGTGTTTTTAGCGTATAGGTTTAGCTGTTGTAATGTACGGTCGCCATGTAATGATAACCACATGATCGGGCTACCACTAATCTCAACCTTCTTTACAATCGGTGTTTCAGCATCTGTAGGCAGTAATCGAATAACCTCATTAATCTTTGATTGCACTTCATTGAATGCGATATCGATATTTTTTTCTAGCTCAAATTGAACCGAAATCACTGAGACGCCAGGTAATGAAGATGATCGAATAGTTTCAATTCCTGAAACACTATTTACCGCTGATTCAATAATATTCGTCACAGAGGCATCAATAATAGAAGGGTCTCCACCGGGTAATACAGTAGATACAGATAGCATCGGAAATTCAATTGAGGGGAAGCGATCAACACCAATTCGTTCATAGCTAATCCAGCCAAACAGAACTAGCACTAAGCTGAGCATATAGGTAAATACATTATTTTTGATTGATAGCGCTGGCAGGTTCATATTAGTTATCCTGAATACTGATGCTGACACCATCGGTTAACCAGGCCGCACCATCTAATACGATCATGTCACCACTATTCAAACCGGAACGTATCTCAACCATGTTGCCTTCTTTAAGCCCCGTGGTGACGAGGTGTTCTGAAACAGTATCACCATTTATTTTGTAAACCACCATGCCTGCTGGGCGACGCACAAGTGTTTTCTCCGGTACTGTCACTGCATTCTCGTGTGTCTCTAAGCTTACTTGTGCAACAACGCTTGCACCTGGCTTCCATTGCTCGTTATTGGGAAATTCGACTAAAGCATGTAACGCGCGATTACCGTCTTCAAGCATTGGGCGAATACGGTTTATTTTACCCATCGTTGTTTGACCGCTGCCGGTTAGCTTGACGTCCATTCCCAAGTGAATTGAGTTTGCTAAACTTTCAGGAAAAAAGAGACGAGCCCGTAAATTTTCTGTTGATGCCAGTTGAAATAATAGATCCCCTTTTTTGACGTAATCGCCTTTAGAGACATTTCGTTTTTGTATTTTTCCATTGATGGGGCTTGTGATGCGAGAGTGTGAAAGTTGGTAGCGCACATTTTTTAAGGAGGCTTTGGTGACCAGTAATTCAGCTTCTGACTGTTTAAGTGCCGTCACTGCATCATCAACAGCGGATTGTGAAATAAGTCTTTTGCGAAGTAAGTTCTGGTTTTGTTTCAACTCTCGTTGCTGGCCTTCTATCAAAGCTTGTATTCTTTCAATATTCGCTTTAGCTTTTTCTTCCGCTATTTGAAATTCTTCGCTATCAAGCCTTGCCAACAGGCTACCAGCTTTTACTGACATCCCTTCATCAAACATTACGGCAATTACTTCTGCATCGAGCTTTGAGGCAATATTAGGTTTTTCCGGACTTTCAATTTCACCGCGAACCTTAGTCAATGAGATCATATTCATTTGGGAGGCTTTTACTTGTGTAACGGGAATTCCTTGAGCTTCCGTTAAAGCGGTATCCTCTGATTCTGGCTCTTTTTCTGACGCTACAACACTCAAAGAGCTGGTAAGCGTAAACAGCAACGCTGCAAATAAGGTAACTTGGTTCATGCTGTTGCTCCAAAATAAGCAGATAAAATAGCCATTACTTGGCGAGTAATATAATCGGGTTGGCAGTGTTGTTGCTGGCTATCAGGAAAGAAGCTATCTAAAGGGTTAAGTTCAAAAGGTTTTTGAACCATACCAACAATCATCACTGCTAAACCATGCGAGTCACCATCGGGCTTAAGTTCTGTCAGAATATCCATTAAACGTTGAAAGGCAGACCCAAAAAGCTCCTCTGCTAAATAACGCAAACGATCGTCATCACCGTCTAATAACTCACGCTGTATCAAATGCCTAAATTCAGGGTCATCATGTTGAATTTCACTTAATCGTCTTACGAAGTGTTCAAGGCTGTCCAATGGTTTGGATTGCCCCGTCAGAGCTTCTAGCAAAAGATCTGATTTATTCTTAAAGGACTCTTCTATGGCAGCAATATAGAGCGTTTTTTTATCTTTAAAGTGATTATATAAAGCAGGCGCACTAATCTTTACATCATTCGAAATCTGTCGCATCGAAACGCTACGAAAGCCGTGTGCTGAAAAAAGATGAATAGCTGATGTTAGTATTTTTGATTTAGTATCTTTCACGATTCTTATAATAATAGTTAATTAACGTTCATTAATATAACTAATATTAAGAGCTTCCTGAACTAGCGATGTTAGATTATGTGAGCCAATCCTCTTTGTGATTAGAGAAGTTGTTTATAGGGCATATTTCTGCACATTATTTCAATCCCCTTGCATACAGCAGCGGAACCACAAAAACGGTTAATACAGCTGAGCTGATCGCACCAAAGATAAGGCTAATTGCTAAACCACCAAATACAGGATCAGGAACCATAATTAAGGTACCGAACGCAATGGCTAATGTTGTTAGCATAATAGGAATTAGACGTAAGGCTCCTGCTTCGCACGCCGCTTCATTCAAGGGCATCCCCTGCTCATGACGTTCACGAATAAAGTCGACAATAAGTAAAGAGTTACGCACCACCACACCGGCCAATGCGATAACACCGATCATAGAGGCAGCACTAAAATCATGACTCAAGGCCCAATGAGCCGGAAAAACACCAATCATACCAAGCGGTATCGACACCATAACCAGCATTGGTAAACTAAAAGACTGATAGTAAGCTACCAATAAAAAGTAGATCAGCAAAATTGAAGCACCTATCGCAAGCCCCATATCGCGAAAGGCATCTAAAGTTAAGCGCAGCTCTCCTGCCCAATGTAAACGATAACCCTCTAAGGTATTTGGTTTTTGAGGCACGAAACCAAGATTTGTGGTGCTTAATATTTCTGTTTCACTAATGGCGAGTTGATCCAATTTTTTATCAAGTCCTAATACAGCGTAAACAGGCGCACTGTCGGTCAATTCACCCCCTACATAGGATACCCGTTCACTATCTTGATGCAGTATTGGCTGGGTTTTAGTAGATGTTTGCACCCGCACCAAAGTAGACAAAGGAATAGATTCACCTTGCGAATTTTTAACGAAGGTTTGCGCAAGCATCTCGGGCGTAACCCGCGCCTCGTGAGGAATCATTAAACGAATAGGAATCGGGTTACGCGAATCGTTTCGATGTATTTGATTCACAATAGAACCGTTTAAAAAGATATCTAAAGCGGCTGCAACCTGTTGCACAGACAAACCAGCTAAACGCGTACGAGCTTGATCTATTTTTAAATGAAACTCAGGTATATCACTCGGCATACTGACCCATACCTCAGCCATGTCCCAAGTATTTTCAAACTGCTCTTTTACTTGTTGTGCGACCGCTTTGCGTATTTCATTATCCTCCCCGTAAATTTCAGCAAGCACACTTGCTGTGACAGGTGGACCTGGAGGATCTTCCACAAACTGCACAACGGTCTCGGGGTATTTTTGAATAATGGAAGCCAGTTGAAGCCTAAGGCCTTTGACAATCTCAATAGATGTTAAGCCACGACTATTTTTGTGCGTTAAATTAACTCTTATTTCTGCATATTGCGGCCCAACCTTACTTGAACTCCCTCTCAACTGACCATTAAAATCAATCACCGACGGTAAGCCAACAAAAGTTTGCATATTCACAATATGCGACTCTTTCATTAACGCAGTTTCTACCTCACGAACCAAACGATCATTTTGTTCAAGTGGTGTCGTTTCAGGCGCGTGAAACGTCACCAGAAAGGTATTCTTATTATCTTTCGGTAAAAAAGCTAAAGGCACACCAAAAGATGACACTTCACCTTCAACGCCTTGTGCGCGAATAAACTGCCAGGAGGGTTGAAGAAAAGATAAAATCAGTGCCGCTAAAATAGCGGTAAAAAAACAGGCTCGCAATGAATATGAGTCATGTAATTTGGAAAATATAACACGGTAGCTTTTTTGTAATGCATTTTCGGTATGCGTTTCATGCGTTACGGGTAAAAAACGTCTAGCAGCCCAAGGCGTTACAATATAGGCAACGAGTAGCGAAGCAATCATTGCGACAGGTACATTAAATGTTACCGGATAAAAGTACTCCCCTAGCATTCCTGTCACCATAAGCAACGACAGAAACACAATCACAATAGTGAGTGTTGCTAAGGTGGTTGGGTTGCCTATTTCGGCAGCCGCTTGCACGATGGTTTTAGCGTACTGCTCCTTGCTTGCGTCAGCAGGTAATAATTGGTTATGCCGATGAATATTCTCAACAACAACAATCGCATCATCAACCAACATTCCCAACGCTAATATTAAGGCATATAAAGTAATTCGATTCAGCGTAGGCCCTGCAAATAAATCAGCCCCCATCACTAATGCAAACACCAACGGTATCGTAAAAATCACAATGGCCGCGGCTCGCCAACCTAAAAAGAACCATAATATGAGACTCACCACCACAATAGCAATAAACAAATGCTCAACTAATGCATTAACAGAGTCATCTGCTTTTTGGCCATCATCACGCGTTGTTATCACATGTACAGACTGCGGTAACCAGTCAACGCGCATTTTTTCGACACGTCCTAAAATATTATGCGCAAGCGGAACAGAATTTACCCCGGGACGCTTTGCAATCGAGATATGAACCGCTGCCATTTCAGCCCCTGCATTTTCTACAAAACGCTTATCCGCAGGACCAAAATTAAAACGAGACAGGTTATCTTGCTGACGATCAGGGTTCTCGGTAATCGTTGCAATGTCTTGCAAATGCACCACATGCTGCTGGTCCGTTAAAATGACTAAGCGTTTAAGTTGCTCAATGCTTTCTAACTTATGCGACACACGTAATTGATAATTTTTGGTGTCATGCACCTGCTGCCCCATCAAAATATTAATATCTGCAGCCTCAATATGCGCCCGTAAAAGACTCAGATCTAAACCTAATGCTTGTAAGCGTGTTGGATTAATCTCAACTCGAACCTCATCGTGTAGTGCTGAAATAACCTTGCTTTGCCCAACATCATCTAGACTCCTTAAATGCTCTACAATCCGTTCAGCCATTCGACCTAGCTGGTAACGATCATAGGCAGGAGACGCCAACGTAATCACCATAAAAGGCACGTCATCAACATCGATCAATCGAACATGTGGGGTTTGTGCCTGAGCAGGTAATTCAGGCTGATGTCTTAGTACTTGATCATATAAACGAACAAAGGCATCTGTTTTATCTTCTCCGACTTCAAATTCCACCTGTATTTTAGCCAGGCCTTCAGCCGCTAAACCATAGGTATGCTTTACACCTTCCATTGTATTAAGACGATTTTCTAGTGGTGTCAGCAATAAATGTTCTACCTCCAGCGGGGACATACCCGGAAAAGCAATGGATACCTCTGCTGCCGGCACAACTATTTGCGGATTTTCTTCACGCGGCGTTAAAAACAACCCCGCCAAACCGACCATCAACACGACAGGAATCAATACTAAAACGAGCTTTGACTCTATAAAACGACTCGCAAGAAAATGCGCAATATTGAATGTTTTATTTTTCATTTTATGTCTTCTGCTATCGCGTCAATTTTCATACCGTCATGCAATGCTTTAGGGGGCATTAATACCACGCGTTCACCTAATAACAGCCCAGATAAAACAACACGCTGCGGCTCACTAGTTTTAGTGAGCCAAGACCGCTCAATTTTAACGGGAGTGAATCGCGCTATAGACTCTTGGTCAGTTCGGTAAACCCCTAACACTCCGGCTTTCGTCACTAAAGCCGACTCTGGTATAAGCAAGTGATTATCTTGAGCAATTTCAAAGCTTATTTGGCCTGACAAACCAGCGGTTAATTTATGCTCCAAGCTTGTTTGCGTATCAATCACTAATTTAATCTGGCTAGTCTGCGTAACACGATTTGTTGAATGCACAATATGTGACACCTTTCCTGTTACTTCAATATCACGATAATGCAAAACAATAGCGTAAGTGTCCCCTAGGCTAATTTTATTCAGCCATTGCGTGGGTATTGCAGTCTCAAACTCTAAGCCTTGTATCGCCTCAAGCTGAAGCAACGGTTTACCGATCACGGCTAAATCACCTTGATTTACCCATCGCTTAATCACCCGAGCATCGATTGGACTAGTAATACGATGATAAGGCTGTCTCGCTTCATGGCGTTTTAGCTCACTTTGAGCTTGCGCAAGTTGTGACTGCGCTATTTCTAACTGAACCTTCGCTTTACGAAAAGCCTCAACAGGTACAACTTTGGATTCACTCAACCTTTTAGCGGTATTAAAATCATAACGACTATCTTTCAACCTGATTACAGCGGTTTGAATCGCTGATTTAGCGTGTTTAATTGAGGTTTTTAATTCAGATTCATCTAGCGCCAGCAATAAAGTACCCGCTTTAACAACGTCACCTTCATTCACATGTAACTCACGTATGGTTGCTGACTGAGAGGTGCTTATTTCGATACTTCGAGAGATATGTGTATACCCCGTTGCAGAATAATATCGCGGAATTTTCTGCTCAATAGCCGCGATAGTGTGGAGTGATATTACCTCAGAATTTTTAATATTTTGGTCTAAAGAACCCTGAACGGCATTATCATCACTCTTACATGCAGACAAAATAGTAAAAACCAAAACAGCGCACATAAGAATAAATTTTGAAGTATGTTTCATGCGATCACTCCATTTAATAACAAATGAGTCACATGCTTAGAAATCACTTCAGGGTCATTGTGCTCTGGCAACCCTCCGGGCATAAGAGAACGAAGTGGTGTTGTTTCTAAATGGAATAATATTAAGCCCACCATGGATATTACCGTTAAGTGCGGGTCGCTCTCAGGCGCTAGTTTTTTTGCTAAAGCTAGCATGTCTTTAAATTGGTTTTGGAATACATCTCTCGCTAATATTCGTAAACGTGCTTCATCTGCATCCAACAGTTCACGCTGAAATAAACGTCTAAAGTGGCTATCTTCAGACATGAGGCAGGTAAAACGATAAATAAAACGTTCAAGCTGCTCTGCCTTCGTATATTGCACCGCATTTTTATCCTCTGCAGCATCAAGAACAGTGCTTTCATTAGGTAAAACCTCTGCCAAGCCGAGCGCTTTACTTGCAAAAGCTTCTTCGATGCAACGCAAATAAAGCGTTTCTTTATCCGGAAAATGATGATAAATCGTTGCAATACTCACCCCAACAGCACTAGCAACATGGCGCATTGATACGCCACTAAACCCAGATAAGGAAAATAATGGAATCGCTGCGTTTAAAATTGCACTCAGCGCCTCGGGGGTTGTTGAAAACTTAGCTTTAGCCATTGTTTATTGGACCTATATAACGAACGTTCTATAGGTCCAATATATTATAAAATACTTATATTTCCTATGTTTTTTATTGACCCTGTGAGTTCATGCCAATAAAAAATAGAAGTAAAGCGGCACAAGAGAGCAAATATTTGTAAAATCACTCAGAATTTTGCCGGTTTATCATTAGTCGAAAGGGAGCGCTTTAACTCCAAAGCTCGCATTCCATGTACAAGCGAAACCATGACAATCAGGCCACACTAGCATCAAGCTTCAACGGCAAGTTATGGCAC
>TARA_R110002049_G_scaffold155109_5_pt1 | contig 11060 bp, 7 predicted proteins | sample TARA_R110002049 | Tara Oceans TARA_R110002049 (sample SAMEA4396941) | marine metagenome | biome: Polar Biome; feature: [SRF] surface water layer (ENVO:00010504); material: water (ENVO:00002006), including particulate matter (ENVO:01000060) such as... | depth 5 m
TTCTTCCAAACACTTAAAAGCAGTTCAATATCCAATACATAAAAGCAATCGCTATGAAGATATGATTGGTGAATCTGAAGCTTTTCAAAAAATTACCGACATTATAGAACGGGTAAAAGACAATAAGGCGACAATTCTTATAGAAGGTGAAAGCGGTACTGGAAAAGAGCTAGTTGCTAGGGCTATACATTATTCTGGAAAATTTGCTCGTGGACCATTTATTGCTGTAAACTGTGCTGCAATACCAGAAAATTTATTAGAAGCTGAACTATTTGGATATGCTAAAGGGGCGTTTACTGGGGCTAACGAAAATAGAAATGGATTTTTTCAAGCAGCAAATAATGGCACACTATTTTTAGATGAAATAGGGAATTCATCAACCGCTGTACAAACAAAGTTATTAAGAGCCCTACAAGAAAAAGAAATAACAAAAATAGGCTCTCAAAAAGTAGAAAAAATTGATTTAAGAATAATAGCAGCAACCAATAGTAACCTATTAGAAAGTATTGCCGACAAAAGTTTTAGGGCAGATTTATACTATCGCTTAACGGTTGTGCAAATTAATGTACCACCACTTAGGGATAGAAAATCTGATATTCCTTTACTGGTAGCCCGTTTCATTAAAAAATACGGTGTAGAATACAAAGAAAGGTTATTGCAAATTTCTGATGAAGCAATACAATTGTTAGAAAGATACAATTGGCCTGGCAACATAAGAGAATTAGAAAATGTAATACAAAGTGCTATTATTATGAGTGATGGAAAAATTGACATCCAAAGTTTTCCAGAGCACTTAAAATACAAAATAGATTTTCCTGAACGCTCTTTTATGACCTTACATAAAATGGAAAAAGAATATATTTTAAAAGTACTTGCTGCTACAGGTGGCAATAAAACAAAAGCAGCCGAAATTCTTCAAATAGACCGTAAAACACTACGTCAAAAACTTAAATAAAAACGGGTGTTTTTTCCTCGATTGGGTATTTTTTACCCTATCTACTTATGCGCCTCCATTCAATAACGAATTACAACTTATTGATTGTAAATAAGTTATGTATTTTTTCAAACCCATTTAAATTTAGGCATACTACTTGCTTTTCATTCCTAAAATTATAATGCTAAAGTTTCTGTGCAAAATATGTGTTTGTATACTAAGGAGATGAAATGAACAAAAACGAACAAAAAAAAGATTCCCAGATACAGCAAAAATATTTAAAAGTTGACTCAAATAGTTGGTTGAGTGCTAGTTTTGAAAGTCGAGTAGATTTTTTTATGACGTCAACTATTAAAATTAAAAAAAGATGAAACACTACACTAAAAGTCTATGCGCTACCTGTATAAACATTTCTTTTTGTGTGCTAACAACAAATAAGAGTTTTATACACTCATGCAGTGAGTATTATCACGTATTAAATACTTCATCAGATCGTAAGATACAAGTAGAAAATTTCAAACAGAAACAACTCGTATTAAAACAAAAGGAATGGTTATAAAACAACAGAAAAAGTTGAAACAAGGAATGCTAGATAATGTTATGCGCCAATTTAATCACAGTGCAGATCTCATTAATCTTAATCCCAATATTAGAAAAATATTGAGCATCACCAACAACGAGCTCGTTGTACATTTTCCAGTAAAAATGGATAATGGCAATGTTGAGGTGTTTACTGGATATAGAGTACAACACAATAACGCACTTGGCCCATACAAGGGAGGCCTAAGATACCACCCAACCGTAGATATTGATGCTGCTAAGGCCTTGGCTATGTGGATGACATGGAAAACATCTTTGGCTGGATTGCCCTATGGAGGTGCAAAAGGAGGCATACAATTAGACCCTTCTAAATACTCCCAAACAGAATTGGAACGTATTACAAGAAGGTTTACCTATGCATTAGGAGATAATATTGGCCCAGAGTTAGATATTCCAGCTCCAGATGTAAATACAAATCCGCAAACAATGGCTTGGATTTTAGATACATATATGTCTACAAAATCACCATCAGAGCGTTCTAAAAACATGCATGTTGTTACCGGTAAGCCTGTAGGTGCAGGTGGCTCTGAAGGCAGAGACAGAGCTACTGGCTATGGTGTGTTTTTAAGTATTAAATTCTGGGCAGAAAATAAAAAGGTAGACCTAAAGGATAAAAAATATATTGTACAAGGTTTTGGTAATGTGGGTTACTGGACCTCTCATTTTCTAGAAAAAGAAGGCGCTATTTTAGTAGGTGTTCAAGATGCATCTGGCAGTATTGCCAATACAAAAGGGATTTGTATAGAAGATTTATTTAAACACACAATGGAACACAAAGGTACTGTTGCTGGTTTTACAGAAGCTATACCAATAGACAACGCAGCTTTCTTTGGCTTAGACTGTGATATTTGTGTGCCAGCTGCTTTAGGGAATCAAATTACAGCTGATAACGCCAATGATATTAAAGCATTTTTAATTGCTGAAGGAGCCAACGGCCCAACAGACGTAGAAGCAGAAAAAATACTGTTAGAAAAAGGCATCGAAATTATTCCGGACATTTTGTGCAATTCAGGAGGGGTTATTGGCAGCTATTTTGAATGGCTACAAAACCGCAACGGAGAAATTTGGCAGTTGGATGAAGTCATGGAAAAAATGCATAAAAAACTAAAAGAGTCTTTTAATAAAGTCATGCATACTGCCATAGAGAGAGACATAGATATGCGTACTGCTGCATTTAACATTGCTATAGAAAGACTAGAACAAGCATACATACAGAGAGGAATTTTCCCATAAATAATAAAAGACATAGCACATGAAGTACGGAGGTTTAATTATTGAAAAAAAAGAATATGTAATGTTAAAAAAATTGATGAACCTGTCTGGGTATCACAAAGACGTTACCTATAAAAAATCTATTATGAAGTTAAATAACGAGCTGAAAACTGCTACTGTAAGGGACGAGAAAGATATGCCTACAGATGTCGTGCGGTTTAATTCAATTGTTACCATTACTTCAGAAGGTGGCTGGCAAAAGAACTTTCAATTGGTTAAGCCTTCAGATAGTGATCTTAAAAACAACAAACTTTCTATCCTAACGCCTATGGGGACCGCAGTAATTGGCTATGCCAAAGATGATGTTTTTCAGTGGGAATTTCCATCTGGAGAACAATCCCTTACGGTTTCTAATGTGGAGCAACAAAATGATTATGTAGATATAAATACGGTGTTATGAGTTCTAATCTGTTTTATACCCACGAGGAAGATAGCAATATCATGCAAAAGAAGGACAAAATAGAACTTAGTAATTGGATAGATAATTTAGAATTTATTCACGAAGAATTAGAGTTGCTTCTAGAGATTGAAGATAAGGTAGTACTCAGCAACAACACCTATGAAGTGTTATCGGACTTAAAAAAAGAAAACAAAGCGAAACTAGATAAGCTATATCGGTATAAAAGTGCCGCTCATAATACCATAGAATGTGATACTATGGAGTGCGATGCATTTTTTATTGACAATCATGAAGCTTTACGCAAGGCTTATCTAGATTATTTAAAAAAATATAGGGTAGTAAAAACAAAAACGCTGTCTATGATTTTATTAAAAGCAAACTAATTCAAAAGACGCATCTAATATTTAAGATAAATGTATTTTAACCAAGACTAACTTTTTATGTCTAAACTTTGCATTTAGGTTTAGATTGAGCACAACAGTGGGGGCTGTTGTGCTCTTTATTTTACACCCTATATATTAAAACTGATGTCCATTTTTATTTAAGTGAAGTCAGTAAAGACCTCTCTGCCCTGTAAAGGTTGTGTTTCATCAATTTGTTCTACGAACACTTTATTTGATCAAGCAAGTAGCAATACCGCTGATTCACTAGCCCTATGGAGATACGAGTAGATAAAGCTTACGAACTTAACATAAATAAAGGCTAGACTTTTCTTCCATCTAATAAATTAATGATTCTAGAACCGTATGCTGCATTTTTTTCTGAATGGGTTACCTGTATAATGGTTACACCCTCATTGTTAAGTTCTTTAAAAATCTCCATAATTTCTACTCCCTGCTTGGAGTTAAGGTTGCCTGTTGGTTCATCGGCTAAAATAAGTTTTGGGCTAGAAATTAATGCTCTAGCAATCCCTACCAATTGTTGCTGCCCACCACTCAATTGACTAGGAAACAACTTTTGTTTGCCCACAATATTAAACTTGTCTAACATATCTGCTACCAAGGCCTTGCGTTCAGAAGAACCCATTTTTTTATACAACAAAGGCATTTCTAGGTTTTCATAAACCGTAAGCTCATCCAATAAATGATAGGCTTGGAAAACAAATCCTATGTATTGTTTGTACAAATTGGCACGTTGTTTTTCTTTTAGGCTGTGTACTGATTCCTCTAAAAAATTATATTCGCCTTCATTAAAACCATCCAACATCCCCATTACATTCAGCAATGTGGACTTTCCAGAACCCGATGGCCCCATAATGGAAATAAATTCCCCTTCTTCTACCTTTAGGTTAATGTCTTTTAACAAGAAGACACGCTGCCCTCCAGATTGTACCCACTTAAAAATGTTGTTTAATTGTAATAGCATAGTTTTAATTGTTTCGTATTGTTCGTTTTTTGGTTCAAAAAATATACATCCTATATCTTTTTATATTCTCTTTTCTTTACGCTTCGCTTCTACACCTCCCTTAATTCCTCCTTGTTAGGAGGGAAATTTATTCTGTTCGTAACGATTTTACCGGATTTGTCCGTGCTGCTGCAAGTGTTTTTATACTCATGATAACCAATGCTATAGCCACCATAGCCAACCCACTTACGACAAAAACCCACCAACTTAACGCTGTTTTATAAGCAAAATCTTGTAACCAATAATCTACTCCAAACCAAGCTATGGGTGCCGCAATTACAAATGCAATGCCTACCAACAGTAAAAACTCTTTACTAAGCAAAATATTTAATTGTAGCATTGTAGCTCCCAATACCTTACGTATTCCTATTTCTTTAGTGCGTCTTTCGGTTGTATAAACCACCAAACCTAAAAGACCCAAACAACTAATTAGTATGGCAAGACCTGTTGCCCAATTTAATAGTGTAGCCGTTTTGCGTTCTTGTGCATAAAAACGTGCTATGGTATCATCCATAAAATTTAAGCTTATTTCATCTTCAGGATAAATAGTCGCCCAAGCCGTCTCTATTTTTTTAATGATTTCTGATATGTTTGTTTTACTAATTTTTTGTATCGAAAAATGAATCGTTCCAAAGTTTCTATCGGTTCCGCCTGTTCCCATAAATGCCAATGGATTAATTCCTGCTTTTAAGGATCGTTGATTAAAATCTTTCATAACCCCAACAATAGGGTTTTGCTTAGACCCTGTTTTCAACATTTTACCTATGGCTTCTTCGGGACTTGAAAAACCTAAAATCTTCAGATAGGTTTCATTTATGATATATTCTTTAATACTGTCATTGCTTTGTTTGCGCCCAGCTAGTAATTCTATTCCGTATAAATCTAAATATTCTTGATCGCCAAATAACAACTGAACTTCCGTATGCACTTCTTTTTCATCACCATAATAACTGGCATTGGTAGTACTTGTACTTAAGGATGCTGGAGGGTCTTGTGCTAAACTAACACTTGCTATTTCTGGCATCGCTTTAATATTTGCAAGTAGGCGTTGCTTTTTTTCTATGGACGGATTGCTCCAAGGTATTCTTACAGAAGCAATGGACTCCGTTTTAAAGCCCATATCCTTAGTCGTTAAATAATTAATTTGTTTGCCTACCAAGACCGTTGCAATGATAAATACCTGTGCAATTACAAACTGAAACACCGTGAGGTATTTACGCAAAGAGGTTTTATCGTTCCCTGGAACAATCTGATTTTTTAAAACTGATATGGGTTTAAAATGAGATAACACTAAGGCAGGGTAAAACCCAGAGAGTATTGTCACAATCAAAAGCAATGCAACGATACTGATACTAACTATGGGTTCATAAAAAAGTTGAAAATCTAAGCCATTAGGTGTAAAATCTGCAAAAATTTGTAAAAGCCAGAATGACAATACAACTGAGAGTATCGCAGCACAAACGGTTAGCAAAAAAGTTTCTCCTAAGAACTGAAAAATAAGTTGGGTTCTAGAACTGCCCAATGTTTTCCGGATCCCAATTTCTTTGGCTCTTTGTGCTGCCTGGGCCGTGTTTAAATTTATAAAATTGATACACCCTAAAAGCAGTAAAAAAACTGCTATAAAGGCCAAGCTAATTAATACTGTTTTACTTGCCGATACATTGTCAAAATCGAACGTATAATAATTCTCATCAAAATGCATTTCAGTAAGAGGTTGCATATAAAAATTACGCTTATTCCCATACGTTGCCTCATCTGGGTCTTTGTGCTCAATTGCCAATTTGTTCAATGCCAACTGAATGTCGGCAACAGTTGTATTCCCTTTTCTTTTAATAAATAACTGCGAAGCAGAATTTGTATTATTCCAATCACTACTAGTTACTGCAGATGTCATGTCTGACTGATTTGCCGTTTTTAAAGAGATAAACTCTTCAAAAACTAAATCTGTGCGTTCTGTAAAATTAGCAATAACCCCCGTTACCGTTACGGGTATTGTATCATTATACACCAATGAGCCACCAATAATTTCATGTAACTCTTTGTTTGGAAAATATTTTTTAGCCCGTGCTTCAGTGAGTACCACCTCATTAGGGTTTGCCAGTATATTTTCAGTAGACCCTGCCAACCACTTATAATTAAATATTTTAAAATATCCTGCATCCGCATAGATTACAAATTCTGGATTTTTAAATTTCTTATCGGCCTCACTATTGGTGATATGCAGTGGATATGTTGTTAAAAAAGGAGCTGTAGCTTCTATACCGGGTATGCCTTCTTGCAAAGCGACACCCAAAGGAACGGCTACTCCAGGGTTATAAAAACTCCCATCTGGCGTAACAAATTCTGATGTAATCCTATAAATACGATCTTTATCGGTATGAAAAGTATCAAAGGTAAAATCGTAATACACCATTACTCCAATCACAAATGACACACTAAGCCCTATGGCCAAGCTACTAATCTTAATTAGAGAAAAGAGTTTGTTGTTCCACACATTTCGGAACGCTATTTTAAAATAGTTTATAATCATAAGTGTTTTTTTTCATTTTCAACCCGTCTACAGGATGGGTATTAATTGGTTGTATACTCAGTTTTTTATTTCTTCTTTTCATTTGGGGAGGAATTACTCCTCCCTTAATCCTTCCTCTACTTCAGCTTCGCTCAGCATAAACTAAATGGATTACACCTCCCTCAATCCCTCCTTATTAGGAGGGAAGTCTTTAAAACTTTACTCATCTCGTAACGCCTCAACTGGGTTACTCCTAGCTGCTCTATAACTTTGCCAACTTACTGTAAGCAGTGCGATTGCCAAAGCGCTAATTCCGGACAAGGCAAAAATCCACCAGCTAATTGTTGTTTTATAAGCAAAGCCTTCCAACCATTTATACATAGCAAGCCATGAGATAGGCACAGCTGCAACAAATGCAAACATTACCCATTTAACAAAATCTTTATTTAAAAGCGATAGTATTTGGGTGATGGTTGCTCCGTTTACCTTACGGATTCCGATTTCTTTTTTTCGTTGAATGATGGTATAAGAGGTTAATCCGAAAAGTCCCATCGAGGCGATTAAAATAGCTAGTAAGGTAAATATCTGAAAGGCTGTGCCAAAGGCTTTATCGTCTTTGTATTGCGCTTCAAATTTTTGATCTAGAAAAGTGTAATTAAAGGTACTCTTAGGAAATATTTCTGTCCATTTCGTTTTTATCTGTCCGATTGAGGACGCAAAACCTGCTGTTGACATAGCTGATTTATCTAGTTTTACTAAAATATTATTTACTTCTTTTTGATAGCGGATTGCCATAGGTAATAATGGATTTTTTAATCCGAAGTGATAATAATCTTTAATGACACCAGTCACTAGCCAATTATTTCCCCAGAAACTTACCGTTTTATTTAGTATTTCTTCAGGTGAAGAAATACCCATAGTTTTTAAGAACGTTTCATTGACCACAACTTGATTGCCTTCAAAATCTGACGTCGGCAAAAAAGTGTTTCCAGCCACAAACACTATATCCATGAGATCAAAATAATTAGGTTGCACATGATACGTGTAATATAATTTATCTCCTTCATTTCTTCCATCAGGCAATTCAATACCGCGGGTAGATGACAGGTTATCAAAACTATCACCAGGGTAGGTTTGTGCAATAGCAACTTTTTCAACAAAAGTCAATTTTTTAAGTTCTTCTTCTAAAACTTTAAAATCATTGATGACCAAAGAATCATCTACCTTAGAAGTTAACACTTCCCCTTTTAATGCAATAACTTGAGTTAAGTTTGTGCCGATTGGCTGACTTTCCAAGAAATTGATTTGTTTGGTAACCACAATAGTACCAGTTAGAAGTATGATGGTAGCCAAAAATTGGGTGATAATCAGTCCTTTTCTAACATTCAAACCTCCCGATGAAGTCCGAATTTTACCTTTCAGTGCTTTTGCTGGGGAATAGCTGCTCAACAACAGGGCAGGATATAAACCTGCGATCATCATACCTAATAATATGAAGGCAAAATAAGGTGCGAAGTCCGATAAATTCGCAAGATTTAAGCTGAGTTCCTTACCTGTTATACTGTTGTAAATGGGTAACAAAATAATAACAAAAAGAAACGCTATACTGATAGCAACCCCGTTAAGAAGTGTAGATTCAATCAAAGATTGGAGTATCAATTGTGGTTTTTGTGCACCTGCTACTTTCCGAATTCCGGTTTCTTTGGCTCTTTCCATAGATTTTGTGGCGGCAAGATTGACGTAGTTTAACCACGACAAAATCAAAATAATAAATGCTATTGCTGTTAAGAATTTTATTCTGGTAACGCTTCCGTTAACGGAAACTTCATAAGGCTTATTGGAATGTAGATGAATAGCTTCAATTGGCTCAATATTGTGTCTTTCCTCTGTATCTTCTTCAATATCACTATCAATTATTTTTTGACGTAGAAGATCTAGGTTGGCATTTGGGTCTAGTTTTAGATACGTGTAGTAGTTGTTAGCGTTCCAATTGAGTTCATGGGCTCTTGGCCCCCAATCGGTCCACGTCTTTTCTGTCTCATAAGAAATTAGGAATGAATTTCTGTAATGTGCAGTTTCTGGAACATCATCCATTACTCCAGTTACTGTAAGAACTGCTTCTTGACCGTCTCTAAAAGCGGAGATTGTTTTTTGTAACGGATTTTCTGAACCAAATAACTTTTCTGCAAATGATTTTGAAAGCACGATAGAATAAGGTTCTGAAAGAACGGTTTCCCCATCTCCTTTTAACAACGGATAACCAAAAATATTAAAGTAAGAAGCATCTGCCAATGAGCCTAAAGGTTCTTCTATGATGCGATCACCTAATTTAAAAGTCAATTTTTCAAAATAATAGAAACGAACAAAATCTAAAACTTCAGGAAACTCCTTTTTCAACGAAGGTCCCGATAAATTATAGGTTTGGGCATCACCTGCCACAAAATCATTCCCCTCCAAATAATCCATATAGGTTCTATAGACATTCTCGGAGCCTTCAAATTTGTCATAACTATTCTCATAATTGACATAAAGCATAATCAAAACAAAAGAGGCAATGCCAATGGCAAGACCAAAGATGTTGATAAAAGAGTACAGCTTGTTTTTTAGCAGATACCTTGTTGCGATTTTTAAAAATAGTTTATACATTTTTTTAATTTAATCGTTTCGTAAGGAATCCGCAGGGTTTACCCAAGCCGATTTTAAGGACTGTGACAGAATGGATAATAAGGCCACGATCAATACTGCTGCAACCGGCAATAAAAACATCCAAAGTGTCATATCTATTTTAAAAGCATAGCTTTCTAACCAAGTTTTAATAACAACATAAACGACAGGAATCGCAATTGCTCCTGAAACTAATATTAAACCTAAAAGTTTGGTTGGAATTAATAATAAGGCCTGTAGGGTAGTCGCACCCAAAACCTTGCGAACACTAATTTCTTTTACTTTTTGCATAGCGATATGGGAACCCAATCCAAAGAGGCCTAATGCCGCTATAAAAATGGCTAAAATGGAAAATAGCAGGCAAATAAGGCCAAATTTTTGATCGGCCTGGTACTGCCTATTAAAATGTTCATCCAAGAAAAAATGGTTGAAGGGGTTTCTAGGGAATACTTTGCTATAACTCTGCGCAATAGAAGCTATCGTTGGCGCTACATCCTTACCACTAATATTTACTGTTAAATACTCTCCAAAGTAGTACGAGGGATATAAAAACAATATTTTGTCATACCCACTCTCTAATGACCGCTGATGGTAATTCTCTACCACACCAATAACTTCTGCCGTTCTATCTATAGGACCATATTTATAAATTATTTTTTGGTTTATTGCAGCTTCGGGGCTTGCAAAGCCCAAAGCTTTTGCCGTTGCCCTATTAATAAGTACGCGGTACAATTTTGGATCACCACTATTATCATCAAATTCATAATCCCCCACATCCTCTTTTACAAAATCACGGCCAGCAACAATAGCTATGTTATAGGTTTTTAGGAAGTCATGGTCAATTTCCATAAAACTACTGGTAGTCCCATCTACAGTTTCATCTCCTTTTTTACGCACTGTACTCACTTCCATAATTGGTTTTCCAGGAACTTCGTTACTCATAGTCGCTGAATTTATAGTAGGACTACGCTCTATTTCATCCTTGAACACCTTAATTTTTTGTTGTGCCTCGGAAAAATCAATATCCATTGGTGCATTTAAAACAAGGTTTTGATCGGCACTAAAACCTAGTTCTTGATTTTGCATAAAAGAAAACTGGTTGTAAACAATATAAGTTCCCGAAATTAAAGCAATAGAGACTGAGAATTGTGTTACCACCAAGGCCTTTCTTAAAAAAGTGCCTTTGCCAGATTGATGAAATTTTCCGTTGAGCACTTGAATAGGTCTAAAATTAGAAAGTACAAATGCAGGATATAGACCCGCCAATAAACCACCTA
>TARA_R110002049_G_scaffold83389_6_pt1 | contig 11056 bp, 12 predicted proteins | sample TARA_R110002049 | Tara Oceans TARA_R110002049 (sample SAMEA4396941) | marine metagenome | biome: Polar Biome; feature: [SRF] surface water layer (ENVO:00010504); material: water (ENVO:00002006), including particulate matter (ENVO:01000060) such as... | depth 5 m
GTGCAGATAGTTTAGGTGTAGATATGATTAATACCTCTTTAGGATATACTGATTTTGACAATTCTAATTACGATTATACACCTGCAGATATGAACGGACAAGTCACCTATATCACCAAAGGTGCTTCTATTGCAGCGGAAAAAGGAATTTTAGTGGTTGTAAGTGCAGGTAATTCTGGCGGAACAACATGGGAAACGGTTGGAGCACCTGCCGATTCGCCAAATGTTTTGAGTATTGGAGCTGTAAATGCAGATGGAGATTACGTGTCGTTTAGCTCAAGAGGAAGTGCTGCGCAAATCGGTTACCAAAAACCAGATGTTGTTGCTAGAGGAGGACAAGCTTATGTTATAGATGAATTTGATAGTATTGTACAAAATAACGGAACATCATTTAGTGGACCAATTATGTGTGGCGGAATTGCTTCATTATGGCAAGCCATACCAGATGCTTTACCAACCGAAGTTATGGATTTTGTAAGGGAATCGGCTTCGCAATTTTCTACACCAGATGATTTTTTAGGTTATGGTATTCCAGATTTAGATTTAGCGAGAAGTAATGCATTGTCTTTAGATAACTCTCAAATTGAAACCTTTCGTTTTTATCCAAATCCTGTTTCAACCCAACTAAATATTGAAATGCCTTTAATAGCAAACCAATTAGAGGTTTCTGTTTATAATCAATTAGGTCAGGAAGTGATGAATCAATTGATAACTGAATATTCAAGTTTTATCAATGTTTCAGATTTAGCTTCAGGTATTTATGTAATTAAATTGTCTTCAGCGAATAACTCCAAAGCTTATAAGTTCATTAAAAGTTCTAATTAATACTAAACGTCAGTTCGAGTGCTTTCGAAGCATGAGAAATCGTATGGAGAACATAGTGGACTAGATTTTCTTAAGCTTAACAAAAATTATCCCCCTTTTCAATCGTAAAATTCACTTGAATTGCCGAAATTTATACTCTATTAGAATAGATATAATTTCGAAACATGGCAAATAGAATCACATCACTTTTCAAAATAAAATATCCAATTATCCAAGCAGGAATGATTTGGAATAGTGGCTGGAAACTAGCTTCGGCAGCAAGTAACTCAGGTATCTTAGGTTTAATTGGCGCAGGATCTATGTATCCTAATGTATTGCGAGAGCATATTCAAAAATGTAAAGCAGCAACAGACCAACCGTTTGGTGTTAATGTGCCAATGCTATATCCAAATGTTCAAGAAATAATGGATATCATCGTTGAGGAAGGTGTGAAAGTAGTTTTTACTTCTGCCGGAAACCCTAAAACATGGACCAAATGGTTGCAAGAAAAAGGGATTACGGTTGTACATGTAGTTAGTAGTGTAAAATTCGCACTAAAAGCACAAGACGCAGGTGTAGATGCTATCGTTGCTGAAGGTTTTGAAGCAGGAGGACATAACGGAAGAGATGAAACCACAACCTTAACTTTGATTCCTATGGTGAAGGAACAACTAGAAATTCCGCTTATAGCAGCGGGAGGTATTGCTACAGGTAAAGCTATGTTGGCCTGTATGGTTTTAGGAGCAGATGGTGTACAAGTTGGTAGCCGATTTGTAGCTAGTGAAGAATCTTCAGCTCACCAAGCCTTTAAGCAAGTGGTTATCGATGCTAAAGAAGGCGATACACAACTCACTTTAAAAGAATTGGCACCTGTAAGATTGGTGAAAAACAAATTCTATAACGAATTACAAGAACTCTATAAAACAAGTCCAACACCAGAACAGCTCAAAGAATTGTTAGGAAGAGCCAGAGCAAAACGCGGTATGTTTGAAGGCGATTTAGAAGATGGCGAATTAGAGATTGGGCAAATTGCTGGTTTAATCCATGAGGTGAAGTCAGTTGCAGAGATTGTAAATGATATGGTTAGTGAGTTTGAAGAGGCTAAAAAAAATGTAGCTACTTTATAAGTTATTTATTTTGAGATTATCTGTTTGTCTTTTTTTAATGAATGTTACCTGAAATTACGCCTTTATATGGATTGTTATTACTATCATTAGCAATTCAACCTTAAGAAGCTAGTTTAAAAAATGATTAAAAAGAAACCAAGACAATCTAATATAGAGTTATTAAGAATTCTCTCAATGTTATTAATTGTTATTTATCATTTTTTAAAACATTCAATTATACCAAATACACCCAATTTAATTTACATAACTAACCCTTTAATTGCAGTTCTACATTCTGGGGTTATTTGCTTCATTCTAATTTCTGGTTATTGGGGAATAAAGTTTTCTTTAAAAGGTTTTGCTAAACTTTTTCTTTATTGTGCCTTTTATTCTGTTATAATTTATGTTATCGCAGTATTGTTAGACCCTAGTATATGGAATGTATATGAAGGTTTAAGTTTAATTTTACCCATTCAATGGTGGTTTATACCGGTATATATGTGTTTGTATTTATTAACACCAGTAATTAATATACCTCTAAAATCTGCCTCTAATCAAACCAAACTTTTTTTTATTTTAATTCTAATTTTAGTATCTTTTTGCTTTGGTCAATTTATACCTTCATTAGAATTTGGGAAAAATCCAATAAATTTTATTCTGATTTATTATGTAGGTAATTATCTAAGAACAGGATTAATTTTAAGTAAAAACTATAATGCAAAAAAACTATTAGGTATTTATATTTTATTCGTTTTTCTTCTTTTCTCAAGTATGTTATTTGGATATCTATATATACCTAATGTCGGTAAAATTCTATTTAGACTATTTTATCCTTACAACAGTATTGGTCTAATTATAAATTCAGTTTTATTTTTTCTAATTTTCACAAAAATAAAATTTAGCTCTAAATTAATTAATTGGTTTTCTAGCTCTACACTAGCTGTGTATTTAATTCATGAAAATCAATACCTTAGTCATTATTTATATGACTTTGTTATAAAATTACAAAACAATATAGATAATTACGTTGTACTTGCTTTTACAATTGTAATTCTTGCTATTTTAGTTTTTGTTGTATCCGTATTAATTGATAAATTAATTTCACCTTTATTTCAAATACTAATTAGGTTTATTACTGAATCTAATATTTTTATTAAAGTAGATGATAGAATACAAGATTTACTGAAATTTTAATACTATCAAATACATTGCAGGCACAAAGAAGTTTTACATATTTTATAACAATGTAGCTAAGTATTTTTTGATTTTTAGCTTTTTAATAGCTAATTTCGGTTAACGTTTGATATAAGTTATTAAAAGGGACTCGTATCAATTATAATTAACCACAACTACCCAATTATCTTTAAAATAAATTCTACCAACTAAAATCAATCTATTATCTTTATCTTATAGATTTTACTTTTAAGCTATGAGAAAAATAATACTACTTTCAATATCACTTCTTGGTTTTTATGCTTGTGAAAATAAGATAAACTTAGACCCAGAAGAACCTATTAAGGTCAACTGGAATGAACGTGTTGCGTCTATTTCTAAAGTAGATTCTTTATTAACTTCTGGTCATTCGTATTTGTCTGTGTATTCTCAAATTTATAGTTATTCCCAACACAAAACATATAATCTTACAGCAATGGTGAGTTTAAGAAACGTGAGTATGACGGATACTATTTATTTAACCACTGCAGATTATTACGATACACATGGAACACTTTTAAAAAGTTACATTAAAAACCCTGTGTATTTAGCACCATTAGAAACTGTAGAAATTGTAATAGACGAATCTGATATTTCTGGAGGAACTGGTTCTAACTTTTTATTTGATTGGAAAATACCAAAAGGAGTCCCAGAACCACTTTTTGAAGGTGTAATGACATCTACAGCAGGTCAGCAAGGTTTATCTTTTATAACGCAAGCAAAACGAATTCGCTAAATGGCAGAAATTTTAACTACAATATTTTTCCTTTTTGCCGTGATAGATCCTATAGGTTCTGTACCTGTATTTTTAGAAGCAACAAAAGAATTCGACAATAAGTTTAAGAAGAAAATAGCGCTAAGAGCATCGGCAGTTGCATTCTTAATTTTATTGTTTTTTATTGTTTTTTATTGTAATAGGTCAGCTTATACTTGAAGGCATGGAAGTATCCTTAGATGCGTTCCAGGTTTCAGGAGGTGTAATTCTATTTTTATTTGCTTTAACCATGATATTTGGAGACGGTAAACCAGAGCAAGAAAAGAGTCAAATTTCAGATTATAAACATGTTACTATTTTTCCGGTTGCAATTCCTTCAATTGCTTCACCTGGAGCAATTATGGCCGTTGTACTTTTAACCGACAATCATACTTATACTATTAACGAGCAAATTCTAACAACAGTTTTAGTCCTATTTGTAATAGGTATAACGAGTTTAGTTCTTCTAGCTGCAACACGTGTGCAAGAGAGAATTGGGAGTTACGGAATAACTGTGATTAGTAAAGTTATGGGCTTGATTTTAGCAGCATACGCAGTTCAGAATATCTTATCTGGAATTTCAGATTATTTTGCGAAATAGAATAATCAAAACTAGCTTAAGATTATAAATATTATTTTTTTAGGTTTAGATAATATTCCGACTAAAGGTTTAAATACATTCGAGTTTATGAAAAATAGTATTGTAATTTTAGTTTTTTTTATTAGTCTTTCTTCATTTTCACAAAGTCCTTGGGTAAAAGATAAAGGTGAATTTTATACGCAGCTTACATATACTACAATACCAAATTACACAGATATGTTTGGTGATCCAGACTATTCTCTTTTTGGTGAAATTTCAGATAATACAGTTCAAATTTATGGTGAGTATGGTTTATCAGATAAAACCACTTTAATTTTAAATGTGCCTTTAAAGGTCATTTCAATTGATGGTTATGAAAGTCCATTTATTGATTGTTCTGGTGATTGTTCTGAAGATTTTAATAAAACAGCATTGGGTAACATAGAACTTGGTGTGAAGCATAATTTTTATAAAAAAGATTGGATACTTTCTGGTCAATTTTCGGTTGAATCTAATACAAGTTCCCATGATGGATTTTCAGGAATTAGAACGGGTTATGATGCCTATACATTTACACCACTTTTTTTAGCAGGTCGCAGTTTTGGTAAAACGTATTTTCAAAGTTTTATTGGTGCTAATATTAGAACCAATGATTATAGTTCAAACTTTAGGGTAGGAGGAGAATTAGGTCATAAAATAACAAAACGTATTTGGTTAATCGGTTTTGTAGATGTTGTAAAATCACTTAGAAATGGAGTCTTAATTTTACCAACACAAAATACGTTTACCGGTTTATATGTAAACGACCAAGAATATGGTGGTTTTGGTTTAAAGACTATAGGTGAGATCACAGATAATTTTGGCGTAAATGTAGGTTTTGGTGGTGCTTTTTTTGGAAACAATGTCGCTAAACAAGTCGCATTAAATTTTGGAGTTTATCACAAGTTTTAATTCTAATTTATCTGCTAAAACTTAGTTTGTTTTATTAAAAATACTCAAGTCAAAACAACTATTTTTGCACAATGGTTTTAAGTAATTACACTAAAGAATTTAAATATAATCTTAAACTCGCATCACCAGTGATGTTAGGTATGCTTGGTCATACGTTTGTAAGTTTTGTAGATAATGTAATGGTAGGTCAGTTGGGTGCAGCTGAGTTAGCCGCTGTGTCTTTGGGTAATAGTTTTATTTTTATAGCCATGTCTTTAGGTATTGGTTTTTCTACTGCTATTACACCTTTGGTTGCAGAAGCAGATACCGAAAATAATTTCGTAAAAGGAAAATCAGTTTTTAAACACGGACTTTTTCTATGTACAGTTTTAGGGTTATTATTGTTTGTAATGCTCTTATTTGCCAAACCCTTAATGTATGTAATGGATCAGCCAGAAGAAGTTGTAGACTTGGCCATTCCGTATTTAGATTTGGTAGCTTTTTCATTGGTTCCTTTAATTATTTTTCAGGCATTTAAACAGTTTAGTGATGGGTTGTCATTAACTAAATATCCTATGTACGCGACTATTTTAGCCAATTTGCTAAATGTTGCCATTAACTACGTGCTTATTTTTGGGAAATTCGGTTTTCCAGAGATGGGAATTGTAGGTGCAGCAGTTGGTACGTTAATTTCACGTTTTGTAATGGTTGCTCATTTGTGGTGGTTATTAGCAAAACGCGAAAAGTCTAAAGCTTATGTAACTAACATAAAGTTTTTTCAATTAAAAAAGCATCCTATAAAGAAATTGAGCAATTTAGGTTTGCCAAGTGCTATGCAGATGTTTTTTGAAGTTGCCATTTTTACGGCAGCTATTTGGTTAAGCGGAACTTTAGGTGCCAACCAACAAGCAGCCAATCAGATAGCCTTAAACTTATCTTCTATGACATTTATGGTAGCTACGGGATTAAGTGTTGCTGCAATGATTAGAGTAGGAAACCAAAAGGGTTTAAATGACTTTAGGGCATTAAAACGTATTGCAGAATCAATCTTTTTAATTGGCTTTGTTTTCGCAGTAGTTTTTGCGTTGTTTTTTGTAATATTTCATACGTTACTGCCAAATTTATATGTGGATTTAGATGATCCAGCAAATGCAGTAGATGCAGCTGAGGTTGTAAAAATTGCGGCAACGTTATTATTAGCGTCTGCTGTTTTTCAGATTAGTGATAGTCTTCAGGTTATTGCGCTTGGTGCTTTACGTGGACTTCAAGATGTTAAGATACCAACTATAATAACTTTTATTTCGTATTGGGTTGTCGGTTTTCCTATCAGTTATTATTTAGGAAAAGAAGATGCTTACGGAAGTTTAGGTATTTGGATTGGTCTTATTGTAGCCCTAAGTGTAGCTGCCATTTTATTATTCATTAGATTTAATTACCTGACTAAGAAGTTGATTTTAGAAAGTGATAAGATTTAAATTTTCAAGTACTTAAAGTGCCTTAAGTTTATAGAAATAAGTTAGTTCGAGTGAATTTAACGATTGATAAATCGTAAAATTAGTATCTAGAATAAGTATTTCGGTCTTATATAGTTCTCCAAATCATTTTATTAAATCAAAAAATCACTCCAACAGACCTTGTAAATCATTAGTAAATTTAAGAGTCTTAAACTAAAAGAGATTTACTACTTTTGCTATACAGTACTTACAACTTTAATCTAATTACATGGAATTACCAAAATTCATTTTAGGAGACAATACAGATCATCCTGATGCTATTTATATTATACATACAGAATTTCCTCGTTTTATCATTAATTTAGAGAATGACGAGGTAGAATGGTTTGAAGAATTTGACCAACACGACGAAAAAGAATTAGAATCGGAAACTGAAAACTACATCCAAGAAGCAACCGATTTTTATGATAGAGAAGTAGCGAGATACGACGATTAATGTTAGAGCAACTTTTACAATACGATAAAGAACTTTTTCTATACCTTAATAATTTAGGTTCTGAAACTTGGGATGGCTTATGGTTGGTAATAACCAATAAGTTCTCTTCAATACCTTTATACCTTGTATTGTTGTTTTTAATTTACAAGAAATTTGGCTGGAAAGCCTTAGTGTTAATGGTTTTTGTAATTGCAGGTATGATTGCTTTTACGGATCAAATGACCAATTTGTTTAAAGACACATTTCAACGTCCAAGACCATGTAGAGCAGAAGGCGTAATGGATTTAACGCGCTTTATTGCACCACGTTGTGGTAAGTATGGCTTTTTCTCTGGTCACTCTTCTAATTCCATGGCAACGGCTATTTTCGCTGGTTTGTTATTGAGACCTTATTTTAAGAATCTTATTTATTTACTAATAGTCTGGAGTTTGGTTGTAGCCTATAGTCGTATTTATGTAGGCGTACATTACCCTATAGATGTTGTTTGTGGCTTAACCTTTGGTGTTTTTGCAGGTTTCGGATTCTACAAATTGACACTATATCTTATAAAACGCTTTATTTCAAAGTAAGTTTATATAGCTGATTCACTAACCTAGATCGGTGTTTGCTTTCAGAAAAGTTTAAGTCGTATGTGGCAATGAATTCAATTGAATAAAGTTTAGAAAGCTCAATTGTTTCTTCAGGTTTTGAGGTTGCCGTTAATAAATAGAATTGCTTTTCTGCCGGAATAACAATACCATCATCAGTTTTAATACTCAAAATTTTATCACCATAATTATAGATGGCTTCAGGAGAAACAGCATCTAAAGTGTAAAGTGGTAAATTGTCTGAAGCTAATTCTGAAACTGCTTTGTAATTATCTTGAGCTTGAAGCTTAGCTAGTGGTAAAGCCAAGAAACCTATACTCATCATAAAAGCAATAAAAAGATAAAATACCATTTTGATATTTTTAGCTTTCAGAAATTTAAAAATATAAACACCAATAACAGCCAAAACTAGACTAGAAATTATAAATCTTACCCAAGTTAGTCCTGTTAAAGAAGGCGCTAAAAAGAAGCCAGCAACCCAAAATAATACAGCAATACTTCCTATTAATCCGAATTGAAAATAGACAGGAAATGTTTCTTTTTTCGATTTTAAATTCTTGAATTCAAGAATGAGGTATTCAATATAAAAGCCAATATTTATAGCCAAAGGAATTAAAACAGGCATTAAATAGCGCGATTTCTTTTCAGGAATAACAGATAATAGAATGACTGCAATAATAGTCCAGAAGAAACTAAAACGATAAGCTTTTAAGTTTGAAACTCTCGTTTTAAAATAAGGATAAAGCAAACTTATAAATGCAGGAATGGTCCATAAACCACTCTGAATAAAGAAACTCCAGTAATAATAAAACGGTCTTACATTGTAACTGCTCCAATTAGACGTTTCACGTTCTGCAATGGCTGTAAAAGTTTCAGGGTCTGCAACCCTAACATGAAAATACCACCAACCACCTAAAACAATTCCGAAAACTAAAAGGCTTATTAATTTTAAAAAATGAATAGGTTTTGCTCTAAATTTAAATGTAATGCCATAAGAAACAACAAATGGTAAGAATAAAACATAAAGAGAAACAGGTCCTTTAGATAGCACAGAACCAGCCAAACAGAATACAAACAGAATACTTCTTAAAATTGATGTTTTTTTGTCTTTAAATAGAATGAATAATTGATACAAAGCCATGAGCATAAAGCCATGTGTGTAAATATCCCAAGGCGCTTCAATGGTAATACCAATGCAATAGAATGATGTTAAAACAATGAAGCCATTAATTAAACTGTGGGCTTTGCTGAGTTCTAATTTTTTAGATAACAGATAGATTGAAATTCCTAGGCTTGCTAAAAAGAGTAGTGCAGGCAAACGTAAAGCTAAAACAGAAGTTATACCAAATATGTAACCAAACATTGCCGTAATCCAAGTTGGTAAAGGTGGTTTTTGGTAACGCGCTTCACCATTCATAGTTGTTAATATCCAATTGTCATCGGTAAGCATTTCTCTAGCCGAAATAAAATTACGCGCTTCCATAATAGTTACCGGAATCGCATCAATCGTAAACCCAAGCATCACAATAACAAAAAGCAATAGACTGATGATAGGATATTTTTCTATAAGTTTAATCATGCTTAATCTTTAGTTTTTCGGATTAAATAAGCATTACGAGCATAAATTATTAAGCCAAATAAATGGCCAACAAATAAAACAGGGTCTTCTCTAATAATGGCATAGGTAAGTATTAATCCTGCGCCAATTAAACTCAACACCCAAAATCCCATTGGTAAAGTAGATTCTTTTTGTCTTTCAGAATGAATCCATTGGTAAACAAAACGTAGTGTAAAAATTACTTGTGCTACAATACCTAAAACTAATAGCCATGTTGGGATGTCAGCATTTTTAAATAGTAAATCAACATCTATTTGATTATTGTTAAAGTAAAATATAACAATAAAAATAGGCGCGAAGAATAACAAGTATCGCACTAGTTTTGGGAATTTTTGCCATTGACCTTGTAACTGTAAATTTCTAATATATATAAAATACGTTAAACTCTGACCCAACATAATGGCAAAGTCTAAGCGTAAATAACCATATATAAAAAGTAAAAATGAGGCGATTAAACTCAGTGTCCAAAATGTTTTTGGTGTAATAACCTTACGTTGCTTTTCAGAGGTTATCCATTGAATGATTAAACGCGAAGAAAATAATATCTGAGCTAAAAATCCAATGCTATAAATTATCCAATCTTTCATTTACTGGATTTAGAAACTTCGTAATTAATATACTTTTTCTTCATCCATAGATATGCAAAGCAATCCATTAAAGGTCCTAAAAGTCTATTCCATAATCCAAATTTTGCTGTACCAGCCATTCTTGGAAAATGTTGAACCGTTATTTGAGTTACACGTCCATTTTGTAACATTATCATTGCAGGTAAAAAACGATGTAAACCTCTAAACATTGGTATGCGTTTAGCGTAGTCTGTTTTTATAACTTTAAGAGGGCAACCAGTATCATCCATACCATCGTGTGTAAATGCGCGTCTAATTCCGTTGGCAATTTTAGACGACATATTTTTTACAAATGAATCTTTTCGGTTAGAACGTACACCAGTTACCAATTCATAAGAGTCAATATGTTCTAATAGAATATTAAAATCTTCTGGAGCGGTTTGTAAATCCGAATCGATATAACCAACCAGTTCAGAATCTACATGGTCAAAGCCAGCTTTAATAGCTGCACTTAAGCCTCTGTTTTCTTTAAATAAAATGTATTCAAAAGCGTTGTTACGTTCGCAAATAGCTTCAATTAACGTTTGACTTTTATCTGTAGAACCATCATTCACAAATAAAATTGAAGTAGAAACTGTGGCGATATTTAGATAGCTAGAAAGTTCTTTTTCTACGCGTTCTAAATTGTCTTCCTCATTATAAACAGGAACTATGATGGTAAACTTATACGTCATGTATTTATTTGCTTAGTCGTTGCAAAAGTATTGTTTTTTTAAATACGGATAAAGACTAATTATTTATAGCTTTTTAATTAAATAAACATTCGCCAAATACTAAAGATAGAGAGTATAATTGCTAGTAAAGAAATTAAGGAAGCTAATAATGCTAATTCCTTACTTCTTTGTTTAATAGCAATAATAATACTAATTATAAAACCAATAGCTGGTAGA
>TARA_R110002049_G_scaffold12343_1_pt1 | contig 11048 bp, 12 predicted proteins | sample TARA_R110002049 | Tara Oceans TARA_R110002049 (sample SAMEA4396941) | marine metagenome | biome: Polar Biome; feature: [SRF] surface water layer (ENVO:00010504); material: water (ENVO:00002006), including particulate matter (ENVO:01000060) such as... | depth 5 m
GGAATTGCCTTTTCGCAATTCCGGGTGGGGCAAAATATAAAATTTAGGTTTTTGGCCCCGAGGCCAAAACCTGTGCTCAACTTGATTGGGTATGAAACCGGCGAAATACCCCTATGGCTCTGCCTCGGGGATAGTCGGTTTCAAGAAATTTTTTATTTCTAAAAGGGTTTCTCTAAAATTGGTAAAAACAAAGCTTCGGGTTACTTTTGCCCGATGCAATTAGTAAACTATACCAAAGAATTTAAGTACAACTGGCAATTAGCGGCTCCAGTTATGTTGGGAATGCTCGGTCATACTTTTGTGAGTTTTATTGATAATATTATGGTTGGGCAACTGGGAACCGCAGAACTTGCTGCGGTGTCCTTGGGCAATAGTTTTATGTTTATTGCGATGTCTTTGGGTATTGGTTTTTCAACAGCAATAACACCACTAACTGCGGAAGCAGACGCTGCAAAGGATTTTACTAAAGGTAAATCATCGTTTAAACACGGTTTGTTTTTATGTGCCCTTTTAGGTGTTCTCCTGTTTTTAATGTTGTTTTTTGCAAAACCTCTTATGTATTTAATGAAGCAACCTTTAGAAGTAGTGGAATTGGCAATTCCGTACTTGGATTTAGTAGCGTTTTCACTTATTCCATTAATTATATTTCAGGGTTTTAAACAATTTAGCGATGGATTGTCCATGACACGCCCTCCCATGTACGCAACACTTTTAGCAAATATTATAAACGTTATTTTGAACTATTTATTAATATTTGGAAAATTTGGTTTTCCAGAATTGGGCATTGTTGGTGCCGCCTACGGAACTTTAGCTTCTAGAATTATAATGGTTTGGTATCTGTGGTTTTTACTTAAAGGAAAAGAAAAATCGAAAGCATTTGTAACAAATATTAAGTTTTTTGTGTTAAATAAATTAATGCTTAAAAAAATTATAAACCTTGGTGCGCCCAGTGCTATGCAAATGTTTTTTGAAGTTGCCATTTTTACTGCGGCTATCTGGTTAAGTGGATTGTTGGGAAAAAATCCGCAAGCGGCAAACCAAATAGCTTTAAATTTATCGTCTATGGCATTTATGGTAGCCATGGGCTTAAGTGTAGCATCAATGATTAGGGTAGGTAATCAAAAAGGGTTGAAAAATTATTCTGAGTTACGCCGAATTGCTTTTTCAATATTTCTTTTAGGCATTATATTAGCGACTTGTTTTGCTATTCTTTTCTTTGCATTCCATGATTATTTGCCCAAGTTGTATGTTGATTTTGATGACGCTGAAAATTTAATAGATAATACTGAGGTAGTTAGTATTGCCTCAAAATTATTAGTGGCAGCAGCCATTTTTCAAATAAGCGATAGTGTACAAGTATTGGTTTTGGGCGCTTTGCGTGGTTTGCAAGATGTAAAAATACCCACTATAATAACCTTTATTTCTTATTGGTTAATTGGTTTTCCCGTTAGCTGGTATTTTGGGAAAGCCGACGCATACGGAAGCTTTGGTATTTGGATGGGACTATTGGCAGGTTTAACAACCGCTGCGATTTTATTGTACATTCGGTTCAATTATCTAACTAAAAAGTTGATTGAATTGTCTAAAATCGAAAGTACTTAAAGTTAAAAGTGACTAAAGCATTTAAAATTAAAAAAGTATGACGAATAAAGAGTTTGCCCCAGTTTTAGAAAAAACAACAATTGAATTTGCTGTAGAAACCCTTAAACTTTCAGGAAGTCTTCCAAATACGCCAGAATCGTTGGTTTTACGAAATCAAATATCAAAATATGGTAACAAGTGTAGGCGCTAACTATCGAGAAGCGAACAGATCTAGAAGTCCTAAGGATTTTAAATAAAATCAAGATCAGTTTAGCTGAAGCAAGTGAAACAGATTACTGGTTATAAATTATTGAGAAAATACAATTGCCGAATACAGTAAATATTTCTAAATTGAGAATTGAGGCCAAAGAACTTTTAGCTATTTTTACATCCATTGCTAATAAGCTTTAGTTAATTAAATTTTAATTTGGGTGGTAGGGCATTCGAGTAAAAAAAAACTTTAAATACTTAACTTTAGACACTTTAAAACTATCAAAAAAATGAGTCTTCCAAAATTTATTCTCGGTGATAACACCGAATTTCCGAATGCTATTTACGTTATTCATACTGAATTTCCGAGGTTTATAATCAATCTTGAAAATGATGCCGTGGCGTGGTTTGAAGATTTTGATGCTGAAGATCAAGATGAACTAGAAGCTGAAACTGAAAACGCCATAAAACTAGCAACTGAATTTTACGATGCCGAAATAGCAAAGTATGATGAATAAAAAGCTATGATCGAACAACTTTTAGAATACGACACCGAACTATTTTTGTTTTTAAATAACTTAGGTTCTACCACTTGGGATGGTTTATGGTTGATTATAACCAATAAACTTGCTTCAATTCCGTTATATGCCATTTTATTGTTTTTGCTTTATAAACATTATGGATTAAAAGCGTTACTGGTTTTTGTGGTAACGGTGGCGCTAATGATTACGTTTACCGATCAAATTACCAATGTATTCAAACGCTTTTTTGAGCGTTCGCGCCCATGTGGTACAGCAGGTGTCATGGATCAAATGCGTTTTATTGCAGTGCGCTGTGGTAAATACGGCTTCTTTTCGGGGCATGCCTCAAACTCCATGTCTGTAGCTGTTTTTGCAGGTTTAATATTAAAGCCCTATTATAAAAATTTAATTTTTGTTTTATTGTTTTGGAGTGCAACTGTGGCTTACAGCAGAATATATGTTGGTGTTCATTATCCTTTAGATATTTTTTGCGGGCTAACTTTTGGTGCAATCTCTGGATTTTTGTTTTATAAGTTGGCTAGATATTTATTAGAAAAATTTAACTTGCGATAACTTTTAATGATTTTTCTAAAACGGATAGATTAATTATTTTATCATTAATATTAAGAATTTCACCATCAATTTGAGTATTTAATGTTTGCTTTTTGGTTTGGGATATCTTCACGTTATTTGATTGAAAATTTTTCACTTCCTTTAAAAGATGATGCTTTTTAAAAAGCATTAAAACACTGAAAACCACTAATTTTAAAGTATTGAGTTTATATACAATTAAAACATCTAGCAATCCATCTTGCAATGAAGCTTTTGGTGTTAAACTAACATGATAGCCTAATTCGTTGGAATTTGAAACAAAAATTAATATAGGGTTTGTGCAAATAATTTCGCCATTTATACTAACCTCAATATTATTGTTCTGGTTTAGTTATTTAAGAGATTTTATTGAAGCTTTTATATAACCCAACAGTTTTCGGGTTTTTGATAATTCGTAGTTTTTTATAACGCTAGCACTAATTCCAAAACCACTATTACTAAAGAAGTAGTGATTATTTATTCGACCTATATCTATTTTTTTTACTGTTTCATTTTTGATTAGAAGTAATGATTTATGGATTTCTTTTGGGATTTTAAGGTTTGAAGCTAATCCATTTCCAGAGCCTATAGGTATAATTCCTAAAATAATTTGTGTGTTAACTAAGCACGATGCCACTTCATTGATAGTGCCATCTCCGCCACAAGCCACAATAATCTCCGCCTTTTCTAAAATGGATTCTTGTGTTAGTGTAATGGCGTGCTTTTTATATAAAGACTTTTTTATTACTACATTGTATTCTTCAATACTAAAATATTGATTTAGGTTATTGAAATTAATGTGGTTATTGCCTTTTCCAGCTATTGGATTAATTATAAAGTGTATATGTTTCAAGAATTTATTCTTTTGTTTTTAATCCATCATTTCGATATAAATAATCTGCCACTTGATAAAAGGATATGGTTTCGTTTAAAAAACTATTATTCATTGGCAATTCTTTTAAGCTGTTATTGCTTCTATCCCATTGGTAAAAATTTGATTGATGTTGATCACCAAGAACCATTAATTTATTATCCTTTAGCAGCCCTAATTTTCTGTAATTTCCAATGAAGGCGCGTTCATCTTCTTTATTCATTTGTAAAATATCTTGACCAAAGAAATTAGAGTCATAATCCCAATTGAGTGCACTGAAAAGTGTTGGGAAAATATCTATTTGAGAGCATAGTTTATCAACCTTTTGTGGCGTCATATTTTTTGTGTTGAATATGATGGCTGGAATATGATAATTTTCAACATCTAAACTCCATCGGCCAGCACTACTTGCGGAATGGTCAGACATTATAACAAATACGGTATTTTCAAACCAAGGTTTGGTTTTGGCTTGTTTTAAAAATTCGCCAATAGCAAAATCTGTATATTTTATAGCACCATGCCGCCCTGTTCCAGATGGGATGTCTATTTTACTTTCTGGATAGGTGTATGGTCTGTGGTTTGAGGTCGTCATTATAAAGTCGAAAAAGGGCATGCCATCTGCAAATGTTTTATCAGCTTCACGTAAAACTTTATTATAAATATCTTCATCACAAACACCCCAAGCATTTTCAAAAGTCACTTCACTATCATCAATATTTGTTCTTTTTGTTTTTATGTTGGAATCCAGCAAAAAGCCCCTACCTCTATCAATAATATTAAAACCATTGCCTCCAAAAAAGCTATTCATATTATCAAAATAGCCATCGCCTCCATAAAAAAAGTTTCTTTCATAACCTTTGTTTTTAAAAACCTCTCCAATAGTAAACAAATCTAGGTTATTGGTGCGTTTTACAATACTACGCCCTGGTGTTGGTGGAATGGACAGTGTTATAGCTTCCATGCCTCGAACGGTTCTAGTACCGGTAGCAAACAGATTATTAAAAAACAGACCGTTTTGAGCTAACGAATCTAAAGTGGGCGTAATGTTTAGTTGGCTTCCTAAAGCGTTTAAAAACTTCCCGCTTAAACTTTCAACACCTATAAAAATAATGTTTGGATATTGTGGGGATTTTATTGAATCTGAAACGGGGATATGTCTAAAAATGGATTTAGTGTTTTGGTCAGACGTGTTTTTATAATTTCTTAAATGAGTATTAACAATATTGAAAGCGTCATCATTATTTATGGTACTATAAAAGTCTTTATATGGTAGCTCATTGTTTCTAAAAGCAGCAAAAAAAGAATAAATACCTGTTTTTGCAATTTCATTATTATAACGATTTTTAAATTGTTCAGCGTTCTCATTTTTAACAAAAAGCCCAAAAATTAGTGCAACGGCTATAATGGCTATTGAAACAGGTAGTTTACTTTTAAAAGAGGAGTTATTATTAAATGTTTTTTCAAAAACAGATTTTCTTTTCGTTAAAAACAGAATACTAATTAAGATTAAGAGTATAACACTAACTAGTATTGGAATAGGGTAAGATTCGTTTATGTTTTTTATAACTTCATATGTATAAACCAAATAATCGACAGCTATAAAATTGAAACGCCGTTCAAATTCTTTCCAAAAAGTGATTTCGGCAAAAAAGGAAAATAAAAAAATGATGATACCCAAAGAATAGGCAACATAAGTAATTATTTTATCTATGATTGAACCGTAGAGTTTTTTTGGAATAATTAATAAATAGGTTATATATGGTATTGCAAAAAATGAAATGGTTCCTATATCAAATAAAAAACCAATAATAAAGGTGTTTGCTATTTTAAAAAAAGAAATGTCTAACTCACTAAAATTCCAAATTACAAATGTAAGACGAACTAAAAATGAGAGTAATAAAAAATATATAATGTAGGCTTTTAATAGCTCAAAACGTTTAGGGAAAACTTTTAATAACATTTAAAAAACTTAAATAGATTTAACTATCAAAGTTCTCTTAATTTTAAATATTAATAAAATTAAACAGGTTCGTTATGATTATTCAGAACGTATTATTCAGCACTTGTAATCGAGTTTTTATATTCTGAAGGCGTTATTTTTTTTAGTTTTTTAAAACTCGTATTAAATGAAGTCTTAGAGTTAAATCCAACCTGTTTTGCTATTCCCAAGAGCGAGTAATGTTCATATTCCTTTTCCTGTAAAGCATTAATAAAAGCTTCAATGCGATAGCTGTTTATGAAATCTTGAAAATTTGTCTGCATATAATTATTTAAGACTTCAGAAATATATTGTCTTGGGATTTTTAAAAATTCAGAAATTTTTTGAATGGAAAGTTTAGAATCTGTATAGATTTTATCTTTTTCCATGAGCGATAACAGTTTAGATTTTATCTGTTCAGAATCTTTTGTGCTTAGATGTGAACTTCTATATTTTTCAGCTTCCTTTTCTATTAAAATATCAGTAGGCGAAACAACTAATTTTAAAGCTATTGTGTAAAACAGAAACGCAACAATAACTATAGTATATGCTCCAAAATGATCATCTGTGATTGAAAAAAATGTATCATCAAAATGAAACCAATATAATATTTCATCTAAAATTGAAAAGCCAATGAGAATAACTAGAGGTATTATAAAATATAGCATCCATTTTTGAGACGTTGATTTTAGTAGAATGACAAGCGTATAAATCATGTAGCCTAGAAATGTTAACTCAACAAAAATTTCTGGAATATCAATAATTAAGATGCCATCTGAATAAATAATTTCTAGCAACTCTATTATAAAAAACAAAATGTTTGGAATGAAAAACAGGTAATGTTTTACAGAAAATTTCTTAGCTTTTGAAATGTAATATTTAATAAAAAGAAATAAAAATGTGATGAACAGTGATTTATCAAAAAGAAATACATCTACGTTATGACTGATTAGGTTTGTTTCATCATCTCCAAAAATGTATAGAATAACTGAAATTATGGTGCCTAAAAGAAGATAGAAAGTAGGTTTTAAGTAATTGCTTTTCTTTTTTAAGAGAACTATCAATAGAAATAACCCTTGAATTAAAGCAATAATTTGAATGGTTTTAAGCATTTTATTTTAGTTTAAAAAAATAATCGGCTGCATCAAACCGAGGGGTTTTAATTGCTCAAAATATGTTGCATTGGTAATTTCCTATTGTTTTCTGTTAAAGCTGTTTTTTCTTTAACACAATTTAGCTAATACTATTTCAAAGGCACAGAAACTTTAGTGTCATCCCAAGCCATAGTCAAAAACAAGTTGTCTGTAGAATTATCAAACGCTATGGTGAATTGCTCTACGGTTCTGTTGAGTTTTTCAACTGGCACATCAATTTTCAGGGCATCATAATTAGGGTCCCACATGGGTTTCATTTCATTATCAACACCCCAAGCGTATTGTTTTGAGTTGAATATAACCGTCCAAACAGAATCTTTCGGTACAGTCCATAAGGTATATTTTCCTTCTGGCAAAGGCATGCCACCAACATCTAAGGGCTTATTTGTTTCAAAAGTAGTCGCTTCATTTGCGCCAGTTCGCCACACTTTATCAAAGGGAACTAAAGCACCAAATATGTCTCTGTTTTTTTTATATGGTCTGTTATAAAACACTTTAAGCTTTAAGTCATTCAATTCAAACTTCACGGTGTCTTTCGGACTTAATCGCGAAGCAAAAATATTTTCAACAAAAACAGAATATAAAAACAACCCTAAGGCTATAATTGATAACAGTACTAAAACGCGTTTTAAAAAGGTGTTCATATGGAAAAATTAATTTGGATGCTAAGATACTTTAAAAGACATAATTACTAAAAAGCAAACGTAGTTTTATTTAGTTTTGTTGTGATGCAGACGGAAGAAAAGTGACAGAAGACTGAAGACGGAAGATGGAAGTTCACCAAGTTTGCGGATAAAAAGATGACTGAAAACCGAAGACTGTCTATTGAAGACTGGGACTGCGTTAGGGGATAGTAGTGGAAAGCCCGCAGGAACGAGGACTTGTAACCCTTTGACTGCGCTCAGGATAAACTACTAGCCCGACCCTCCCGATAGCTATCGGGATGGGTAACGCCCAAATTTTATTGAACTCATTTAAACTTTTTATCTTTAACCGAAAATGATTTGATCCCGATAGCTATCGGGAGTTCAGATGAGGCACTTTTTGTAGGGCATAGTAGCGCTACGCATAAGAAAAGTAACGAAATATGAGCGAATTTCAGCCATTTTTCAGGAAATAGAAAAAGTCTAAATGAGTTCATTATTAAAAAATATTTATTTTTTTGCAACACTACACTTTTTTTGTCGTCTTTTAAACGAACTAACCCAATACCAATTAAGTTTTATTATTAAAAAGGTATTTAAAACCAAAAGCTGAATTAGTATGTTTCAAGTTGACATTATTGAAAAATGTAAACAAAACAACCGTAAAGCACAACTGCAGTTATACAACCAGTACTGCGATGGGATGTATATTGTTGCTAAACGTTTTTTGAAAGATGCTGCTGATGCCGAAGATGTGGTACAAGAGGCCTTTATAAAGGCTTTTGCAAAACTCCATCAATATAAAGCAGAGGTTACTTTTGGCGCTTGGTTAAAACGTATTGTAGTTAATAAAAGTATTGATTTCTTAAAAGCTAAAAAACAACAGCTTATTGATTTAGAAGAGGTGCACCTTAAAGTTATGGATACTACAAATGACGACAAATGGTTGGTAGATGATGCTATTACGGTAGATGATGTAAAAACGGCGATTAACAAATTACCGGAAAAGTATGAATATGTGGTAATGCTCTATTTAATTGAAGGTTACGATCATCAAGAAATTTCGGGGATTTTGGATATTTCAGAAGTGGCATCCCGAACGCAATTATCAAGAGGAAAAGTAAAACTACAAGAACTGTTAACACTTAAAAAAAATGGCACGAGATATTAGAGGGTTATTTAAAGATGATAAAACAGCGCATGAAAAAATGCCAAAAAATCATCAAGACCGATTTCTGAAAAAGTTAGATAAAGCTTTACCTAAACAATCAGTAAGCAAAATTTTTAATTGGTTTAGTATGGCCGCAAGTGTTGTAGTGCTTTTAGGTTTAAGTTTTGGCGCTTATAATTATTTTCAGCCAAAAGAAGATGTACCACCAACTGTAGCAACTACAAATACAGTTGAAACAAAAACGTTGGGTGATGTATCTCCAGGTTTAAAAAAGGTAGAAGATTATTATTTGGCCAGTATTAATTTAGAATTATCTAAAATGAAGCCTACGCCAGAAACCAAAGAACTTTTTGATGGTTATTTGGTACAATTAAAGGAATTGGATACTGAATATAAGCACTTATCAGAAGAGCTTACAGAGTCGGGGCCAACAGAGCTAACAGTAAATGCCTTAATTGATAATTTAAAATTCCGATTAAGCTTATTGCATCGTTTACGATTGCAATCAAAACAATTAAATACTTCTGAAAATAACACTGAAGAAGTAAAACAATCCATCTAAAAAAATCAAAAAATGAACAGAACAATTATAAAAATCAAATTATTTATGCTAAGTTTTTTTATTGCAGGAAGTCTTTTTGCTCAAGAAAAACGCACCAAAGTATCGCAATCTATAAAAGTAGATAAAGAGGTTGCCATCGATTTAAATACGAGTTATACCAATATTATTTTTGATACTTGGAATAAAAATGTTGTAGAGGTTGAAGCCTATATCGAAGGTAAAAATCTTTCAAAAGAAGAACTGCAAGATGCCTTAAAATCTTGGAATGTAGACATTGATGCTTCTACAAATAATGTGTCAATTTCAACAGAAGATAATACTCCCCATGTGTGGGCCTCTAATTATAGTCACAATGACAATAATATTGTAAAAGTTGTATTAGAAGAATTAAAATTTGAGTTGGCTGATTTACCCGAAATTATTGGAGAAAGTTTGGGTTTGAATTTTGAAATACCTACAATACCCGACTTACCGGAAATGCCTGAGATGCCGGAGTTACCCAAATTACCAGAAGGCGTGAACAATATTCATTTTGATTATGGTGCGTATCAAGAAGAAGGCGAAAAGTATTTAGAAGAATACACGAAAAAATTTGAAAAAATGTATGGTGATGATTATGCAAAGAAAATGGAAGCTTGGGGTGAAAAGTTCGGAAAAGAATGGGGTGAGAAGTATGGTAAAGACATGGAGGCATGGGGAAAAAAGTTTGGAGAGAAATTTAATGGTGAAGACTATGCTAAAAAAATGGAGGCTTGGGGAGAACGTTTTGCAGCTCAAATGGAAAGACAAGCAGAAATGATAGAAGCTCAGGTAGAAAGAACACAAGCACAAAAGGAGCGAGTAGCTGAACAGAAAGAGAGAATTCTGGCACAAAAAGAACTTATTGAAAAACAACACGAAGCCCATGCCAAAGAGCGTGAAAAGTTAGCTGACAAAAGACGCGTTTTGGTTGAAAAGCTCGTGAACAAAGAATCCCATTCTAAAGTTAAAAAGACGATTAAAATTAAAATGCCCAAGGGCGCTAAATTAAAGGTGAATGTGCGTCATGGCGAATTAGAATTTGCCGCTAATATAGATAACTTAAAAGCCAATTTATCATATACCAAATTTACGGCAAATAGCATTAATGGAAGTTCAACTTCCATTAATGCTTCTTATTCTCCTGTTTATGTTGCGCATTGGAATTTGGGAGAATTGAATCTTAAATATGTAAAGAAGGCTGAATTGCGCAACGTAAAGAATATGGTTTTAAACTCTAATTCTTCAAATGTAACTATAGATAATTTGTCTGGAAATGCCATTATTGATGGCAGTATAGGCGATTTAAAAATTTTGGAAATTGATGATGCTTTTATTAATCTCAATATTATCATTCAAAATAGCGATGCCATTATTGTTTTGCCTAAAGTGTCGCATAATTTACAGTATAAAGGTGCTTATTCTACTTTTTATCATCCCAAAAATAAATCGGGCAAAAACGTGTCTTCCTTTTCAAATAATAATTTAGAAAGCAACAAAACCATTGTTGTAAATGCAAAGTATAGTAATATAACAATGAATTGAGCGTTGTTAATTTTTCTTCTCTAATTTTACCCAATAAAAAAAACGCCTAAAAAGGCGCTTTTATTTTTTTGAGTTGTATGTTCTAACGTGAGTTCGATATAAGGTTAAATTTAGTTTCTTGAAAACAAGACATCTACGTTATATATACGATTGATTATCCCTTGAGGATTAGCGAGAAACAAAATATATTTTGTTTTTGAAG
>TARA_R110002049_G_scaffold298365_3_pt1 | contig 11048 bp, 12 predicted proteins | sample TARA_R110002049 | Tara Oceans TARA_R110002049 (sample SAMEA4396941) | marine metagenome | biome: Polar Biome; feature: [SRF] surface water layer (ENVO:00010504); material: water (ENVO:00002006), including particulate matter (ENVO:01000060) such as... | depth 5 m
CGGATGTTAGTACTTTATCCAGATCCATAATACCTAAAGCAAGGAAAAAACCTAACAACACTACAAACCCAAAAACGAATTTTGTGCTCAAGTCCTTAATGGACTCTTGCTTGATCTTCTTAAAAAGATACTTTTTTGAGGTACGCGAAATCGCCTTTGCTAGGAAATAGAATCCGATCATTACTATAATCGCGATAAGGAGATTGGGAAGTTTCAAAATGATGGCATCCATCCAACCACTGAGTTTTTCAAGCAATTTGTTCAATGCCTGCTTAAAATTGAATTTTAAAAATAAATATAACATAACTTTTGGTTTAAATCATGGTGTTCAACAATACCGTGGCCAATATCCAAAGTACAATGGAAATCGCTCCTCCGAGAATTAGGAAGTCCTTGAACCGGTAAATTCCCATACTGTAGATCAAGGCATTGGTCTGATAGCCAACTGGGGTGAAAAAACTGAAATTTGCTGCGAACATAACAGCGAGCACAAACGGTTTTATGGGCAACCCCATTCCCGTAGCTATCGAAATCGCCAATGGGGCCATGATAATAGCAGTTGCATTATTGGATATTACGCCGCTCAAGAGCAGGGTAGAGAGAAACAATATCCCAATTGAATAAAGAGGTGCTTTTCCTTGCATGAGATCCATAAGGCGTTCGGAAAGCCAAACATCGGCTTCTGTGTTGTGCATTGCGATACCCAACGGAATCATACCGGCCAATAAAATGAGTATCTGCCAGTTTATTCTTTTATAGGCCGCTTCTAAGCTGATACAGTTGAAGAGTAAGAGTGCGGTACAGCCTAATAAGGTACTGGCCAATATAGTGACTGTTCCCGTTGCGGCCAACAGAATGACCCCAAGCAATATTATCAAGGACAGGTTCCGTTTGGGAGATTTTGAAATTTCGGGGGACTCGTATTGTTGCAATATCGCCACATTGTCACCGAGGTCGAAATCGGTTATCCTGCTCTTTTCTATTTCCATAAGTACCCTGTCCCCGACCTTTAGACGGGTAAGTTCCAAATTGTCAGTATAGAGCCGCTCTTTTAAGAAACGTAGATTTTTTCTCTTTTTTATCGCTATAGGGATGGCATCATGTGGAATGACCGTTCGAAGTTCATTCAGGCTCTTTCCCAAAAACCGGGCACCGGGCAACATCATCAGTTCAACCAGAATGGTTCCCTTCCCTTTTCCCTCTTTGGAACTATTCCTTTTCGTTGCGCTGTCCTTGTATTCCTTATTGGAGAATGTTGCAGTCTCATTGTTATCGGAGGTAATAAGAAATTCATTACTGCTTTTAATCCGCAATAAATTTTCTAGATTACAGGACAACAATAGGCGATCACCTCCTTTGAGGATGGTCCCCTCTTCCATATCGTGGCTCTCCAAACCATTACGGACGAATTTGAGAATGGTAATATTGTTCGTCGACAGGAAGGAATCTTCAATAGATTTGCCGATCAAATTGGAATTTGGAGCAAGTTCAATGGTTGCGATATAACTTTCCAATTCATATTCATCCTTTAGTTTTTTCTTGCTGTCCCTGGGCAAAAACTTGCTAAGGAAGGTTATCAGAATTATGGCCACGCATAGAAATATAAGTCCGAGCCATGAAAACTCGAAAAAAGTGAGTCGCTCTCCGGTACGCTCGGTATAGATGGAATTGACGATAAGATTGGTCGAAGTGCCCATCAAGGTACAGCTACCTCCCAAAATACCGGCGAACGAAATAGGCAACAACAACCTGCTTTTTGAGATGGGGTATTTATCAGAGAGTTCCGTTATTATTTTGATGAATACGATGACCACAGCGGTTGAACTGATAAAAGCGGATATGGAACCGGCGATAAACATAAAGGCAGGAACCATAAAATATATGGGCCAGCCGTGAAATCTTTTTAGACCGTTGGCCAACCATGAAATGACCCCGTTCTGTTCCAAGGCGGCCGCAATAATCATCAAACACAGAATAGTAATGACCGCAGTATTGGAAAACCCGCTAATGCCTTCTTGAGGGGATATCAGGCCAAAAAGAATCAGTACACCCATGGTACAAAATGCAATCTTGTCCATAGGAAATACCTCAAGAACGAATAGCACGATGATTGTCGCTATTATTAGAAAGACTACTCCTATTTCTATGGTCATTTTTTAGGGATTTGATATGCTTCTGCGAGATTCATTATTTGTATATTAACTTTTATATTGATTTTTAAGACCCGAATACTTCTTTTGGCCTGCACCAGATAGCGTTCAACCTAGCAGACCTAGCAGATCCGCTTTATCTTTGCAATCTCGTAAGGTTCAAAACCTCTGGTTTACGGCTAGGTCATAGACAAAGCCTATGGTAGCTGGCAACTGGTGTAGAACCATGTTCATATGTTGGTGTGTTTCGGAATCGCTCAACTCCGCATTCAGGTTTTCCAACCATTTTGCTATGAAAATGATTAAATATTGATTTTTAAGTATGTTCAAAAATTCTGTCTTCATAAATCCAATAAATCGTTGCTGATTAAAATCAAGTGCTCTATTTCTTGTGAACTTAGCTCTTTCTTATCTGTTTGAAACAAATCTCGGCGTATAAAAACGGTTAGTTTGGACATTTCATCCAACAACGAAACTATAATCCTATCATCTAGATTTTCCTTTTTTGTTTGAACAGCAAAGAACTTGACAAAAAACTATTGAACCCTTGCAAAATTTCGGCACTTGCCGCATATGATATATGCTGATTTAACAATCGAAGTCCGATAATATCTTCCTTGCTTATTTTTATTTTGGTAATCACATTGTACAGTTGCTGCAATAATTCTTGATATGCGCTCATTTTCAAATTTAAAAACTGAATGCTTTCTTCTTTGCAAAGTTCTGCATCGGTCTGTTCATTCAATAATAAAAAAGTAACCAGTGAGGTCAACGTAAAACCAAGAATAACAGCAAAAAACCCAAGCGTAATATCCGGTGTTGAACCGTTAAAAATTATACGCAACATCAAATATCCTATAACCAAAACAATGGCTATTATTACTAACACAGGTATTTTTTTACCGGTTAGTTTTATGGTCATATTTATTAGTATTTAAAATTTGCTGTGCTACCTTGACCTGAAAAGTGGCAATATACTCGCTTTTTGGTTCTACATTTAGCAAAACTAGAAAACGTCCTAAGCTTGATAAACGACAATCTAAAAAAGAAGTACCGCTTTTTACCGAAATAACAGGTAGAAAATGCTTTTTGGAAATCAACCCTGCCTTTTCAGTTGAAATTATGGCTTTTCTTACCGCTGATTTTATGTCTTCAGGTGCCATGCCTTCTGATAATAAATCACTTGCCAGGTAGGTCATATCCTTTTGAAAAAATCTGTCCAGGAAACTCTCTATTGAATTGCCTAAATGATACCGTTTTTGATACACTATAACTTCCATATTCGAGCTGTTTTATTCACTGTGTTGACTTAATACTTGTAGCAATTGTTGTTTGCTCTGTACTCCCGATTGTTTCCATAGCAATTCTCCATTTCTGAACAACGCTATCGTTGGCACACTTCTTACTTGATATTGTTGGGCTATCTTCGGATTTTCATCAATGTCTATCTTAATAATCCGTGCTTTATCACCAACTTCCTTGGCCAATTCGCCAATAATTGGACCTTGTGCCTTACAAGGGCCACACCATTCTGCATGGAAATCTACCAATACAGGTTTGGTGCCGTTGATTATATTTTTAAAACTTCCTTTCATGTCTTTTATATTTATTGTTTTTTATCCCGATAGCTATCGGAAGTCACATGCCGTTCGCTATTAATCATTCCCTATGGTGATAACGTTTTTAGCATGCTCGTTTCATGAGTATCTTTTTTTAAGTTTTGTAATAACCTTGTCTATCCATTCTTCAGAATATATGCCATATCCATTTAACAAAAACCCTTTTAAATCTAAGTTTGTAGATGAGATTGTAAAAAGAATAGCTTGGTCTTCTGGGTCTGTCATTCCTTCAAGGCGATACATTTTGTCTATAACAAAATCAGCAGTATTCAATTGCAATTTCTCTTTCCAAGGGCTTCTGTTAAAATCTGTTGAATATCCTAATTTATCTACCTCTTTCAGGGTGTCTACTATTGTTTTTTCCATCTGACAAATCGGTGTTAAAATAAATTTTAAAATACTTCTTTCCCCTTCTTGAAGGGAAAAGAGGCTTGTGTACTATATGCTTTTCACATAGGTAAAAATCAATTTTTTAAAAGAATTGAAATCTTGGTTTATTTTGTCAAACCGTGCCTTTAACTTTCTGTGGCTTTCTCTGTATTCCCAATCTGAAACTCCTTTTTCTTCTTTCATTAATCGAGCGAGCAGTTTTTTATGGTCATTAATGTCATCCTTCAACGCATTTAGAAGCTCTAAGCTAATATTTTTTAGACTTAGAATAAGCTGAGCATGCAACTCTTTATCTTTATCCAAAGGTTTCTTTTTATGAAGAAGACGATCAAAAAATTTTGTTTCATCTTTCCAAAATTCAACCGCATCAATCCATTCTTTGCTTTCTTGATGTAGGATATTTAATGATGCTCCCAGCAAAAAAACATTTTTTAAGTTTGTTGTTTCCATAGTTTTAAATTTTAAATTTATTTATGTTTTATCTCCTAAAATTTTATGTATTTCATTTCTTCCGATTACTTCTTTTTCCAGTAGTGTTTTGCTCATAACCTCAAGAAGTTCTCTTTTTTCAAGCAATATTTTTTTGGTTTCGTTATAGCACTGTTCTATAATTCTTTGCACTTCATCGTCTATAAGTTGTTCCAATTTTTCCGATCTTTTTTCTTGATAGGCATCATTTCCCAAAAAACCGTAACCTGATTGTTGTACCAATGAAATATTGGGAAGTTTTTCACTCATTCCATAAACCGTAATCATATTTCTTACTAATTTGGAAACGCGCTCTAGGTCATTGGACGCTCCTGTAGTAATATCACCAAAAACAATTTCCTCTGCGGCTCTTCCTCCAAGTAATCCTTTTACTTTTCCGAGCAACTCGCTTTTACTCATTAAATAGCGATCTTCCAGAGGCATTTATAGGGTATAGCCCAATGCGCCTATTCCTCTTGGCACAATACTCACTTTCTGAACCTCATCGGCTCCATCTATAAAGTATCCTACAATGGCATGACCACTTTCGTGATAGGCCACTATCTTCCTTTCTTTCTCATTTATGAGTTTGTTTTTCTTTTCAAGACCAGCGATAACACGTTCTATTGCTGCCTCAAAATCATTCATTTCAATTTTATCATGATTGTTTCTTACCGCCAATAAAGCGGCTTCATTACACACATTGGCTATTTCTGCTCCAGCAAATCCCGGGGTCTGGGCTGCTAATCTATTTAGGTTGACCTCTGGTGCCAGCGTTAATTTTTTAGTATGTACTTTGAATATGGCTTCCCTACCTTTCATGTCAGGTTTATCAACCAAAACCTGTCTATCAAAACGTCCCGGTCTTAACAATGCGGAATCCAGAACCTCCGGTCTATTGGTGGCCGCCATAATTATCACTCCTTTACCGGGATCAAAGCCATCCATTTCCACCAATAGTTGGTTCAATGTATTTTCCCGTTCATCATACCCACCTCCCATCACACCAGCACCACCTCTCTTTTTTCCAATCGCATCCAATTCATCTATAAAAATGATACAAGGTGCTTTTTCCTTTGCCTGTTGGAACAAATCTCTTACCCTAGCCGCACCAACACCCACAAACATTTCTACAAAATCAGATCCGCTCATATTGTAGAAAGGCACACCGGATTCTCCGGCAACGGCCTTTGCCAACAATGTTTTTCCCGTACCAGGCGGCCCTACCAGTAACACCCCTTTTGGAAGTTTTCCACCAAACTTGGAATATTTATCCGGTTCTTTTAAAAAATCCACTAATTCTTTAACTTCATCCACAGACTCGTCAACACCCGCAACATCTTTGAAGCCGACCTGATTTTTAGGGTCTTCGGCGTATATTTTTGCATTGTTTTTTCCGAGATTCAACATTGGATTTCCTTTTCCGGACCACATTCTGCTGTATAGCAGACTCCATATGATAAAAAAGAAAATAAGGGGGAAGATCCAGTTAAGGATAAAATCCCTAAAAAAGTTTTTTTCGATTTTACCGCTATATTCAACTTGCGCATTTTCTAACGCTGGCAATAATTCGGGGTCATCTATTTCGGGTAATCGGTTTACAAAAAACTGTCTTTTTACTTGTTTTTCTAAACTTGAAATCCTTAAACGCCAAGGCGCAGTAGGTCCTGATTCAATTTTTTTTAAGTCCTCATTAACGGAATCCTTATATATCCCCACAAGTTTTTCTGGCAAAATGAGAATTTTGTCAATTTTGCCGTCTTTCAAATTTTGCTTGAATTCTTTATAAGAAAGCTCTTGTTTTGAAGCCCTGTTTTCTGGCAGAAATAAAAGCTGTATGCCCATTACAAAAATAAAGACTCCCAGATAGTACCATATTGAATTTTTATCTCTCTTAGTCATTTTCTAAAGTGTTTTATTGGTACGGATAGCTTTTAGTTTTTTAAACAATTGTTCTTCTTCAGTGTTAAGACTTTTTGGAAGCGATACCTGAATCCTAACCATTAAATCCCCAAACGAATTGGTTCCATAAATAGGCATCCCCTTTCCTTTTAGGCGCAATGTCTTTCCATGCTCCGTTCCTTTTGGTACCGACATTTTTACCGAGCCTGTAAGCGTCGGCACTTCTATTTTCCCACCTAAAACAGCAGTGTACAGGTCAATGGTCTTGGTGGTCAACAGGTCATTGCCCTTTCTCTCAAATCTAGGGTCTGGTTGAATACGAAGTCTTATGTACAAATCACCCTTTGCCCCACCATTGGCCCCAGCTTGGCCTTTTCCTTTTATTTTTAATTTCTGACCGTCACCTGACCCAGGCTTAATGGTTATTCTCAGTTTTTGGCCATTGAGCTCAAAGGTGCGTTTACTGCCTTGGTATGCTTCTAAGAGCATAATCGGTAATTCGGCTTCTATATCGCCCCCTGTAAAGGTTCTTGAACTTCGCTGTTGGCGACCTCCAAACCCACCTGTACCCCTGCCGCCAAAGAACATATCAAAAAAATCGGAAAAACCCCCTTCGCCCCCTCGTCCTCCAAAAAAATCGGATGGGTCGCCCTCGTAATAATAGGTCTTTTGGCCACCAGGTTGCTGTTGTGCGTATTGTCTCCAATCGCCACCAGCTTGCTCATAGGCCTGCCAATTGACCCCTAAGGTGTCATATTTTTCCCTTTTTTCAGGGTCGCTCAACACTTCGTTGGCCTCATTGACTTCCTTAAACTTTTCTTCAGCGGCTTTATCACTTTTGGTCTTATCTGGATGGTATTTGGCGGCCAGTTTCCGATAGGCTTTTTTTATGTCTTTTGGTGTTGCGTTCTTGTCAACACCCAATATTTTGTAATAGTCTTTATATTCCATCTTTTTGTACTATTTTAATTGACAATGGATGTATATGGTGTTGAAAAATCCTTTTCACTTCAACTTAAAAAACGGCTCTTAAAACTTGTTTTCAAGATATCTTGAGCTTCTCTAAGCAACTTGTCCACGTTATTGACCTGCATTTGTTTTATCCTTGCGATTTCCTTGGTTTCAAATCCCCTGAACGTATATAAATCAAATACGCTTTGAGTTGCCAGAGGCAATTTGTTCATTACCATACGAGCATGTGTGTTTATATGATTTTGAGACAGTTCTTTTTCTAGTTTTGTAGTAAGCTCCTTTTCATTGTCCTCAATAAATACGTCCTTTAGCTCGTAATCGTTTTTGGTCAAAGTGGTGTTATCAAGCTCTTCTATCATCACTAAATCGCCATCACTATCCATAGTAAATTCTTCTTCCATTGCATCCCATTCTTGTCTGGTATAATCATCTATGTTCTTAAAGAAGAAATCATCAAACTCTTCATCTGTTAGGGCATCTTGTATCAATCTATCAATTGCCTGGAATAGCCATATATGAAAATCGTCTTGATTTTCCAGTTCTTCTATATGGTCATAAACATAAATGTACAGTTCGTTTACAAAATCATCTACACCATAACCTTGTTGTTTAAGCAACTCTTTTTTTGAAGCTGTTTCAAGGCTATTTTGGATATACTGTTTTATGGTAGGCAACAGTTCCATAAACTTATGTTTAAAGGCTTCTTGGTTATTATCGTTTTTCAGGGTTCTTAAAACCACAAGGGCCTGTTGTATTTTGATGTGATGTTCGTTTTTCATGATTATTCTTAATTCTTAGTTTATTAAAAATGAATTCATTTCCAAATTCGATGATGCTATTTCAAAAAAAGTACCAATACCTATTTTTTCAACCTATAATTAATCTAGATTTTGTAAGTACTATATATGGATAAAGCAAACATGAAAAAAATGACAAAATGACATCATTTGAAATAATCAGGATGCCATATTGACAAAATTATGTAATTTTTAACTGAAAGTTCTTGATTCAAATCAATTGATATGGCCTCTTTTCATTTTGGCATTTCATTTGCCCAGTTGTATTTTGAAATCAATCAAGATTTCAAATTGTTTTAATGTTTAACTTTTAAATTTTTGTAATTATGGGCACTTTAGTTAATGTTCCTAAAAATGGAGGTTTAGCAAATGTTAATTCAGGTTTGAACTTCCCAACTTGGTCAAATTGGATAGACGATATCTTTAACAGAGATCTACCATCAGTATTTAATTCAAATTTTAATACTGGTATTACTTTACCAAAAGTAAACATCAAGGAAACAGAAGATGCTTTCGTGGTGGATATGGCGGTACCTGGCCTAAAGAAATCTGATTTTCACATTGACCTTGACAATCAAGTATTGTCTATCTCTACAGAATTGAAGGAAGAAAATGAAAGCGAGGAAGAAAACTATACCCGCAGGGAGTTTGGCTATTCCTCTTTCAAAAGAACCTTTACATTGCCTGATAGCGTAGATGATGGCAAGATTGATGCGAGCTATAAAGATGGTGTTCTAAGCATTCTTTTACCAAAAAAAGAAGAGGCTAAGCAAAAGCCTGCCAGAACCATCAAGATTTCGTAATTGTTTCACTGAAGTTTTTTTGATTGATTAAAGTTGGGGGCTGAAAAGCCAGCCTCCTTCTTTATCAACAATGTTAAACTTTTAAAGTTAAAAAAGATGAATGTTTTTGGTAAAGAATTAGGCAAGGCAATAAAATTCCCTCCTTTTATTGACCAATTTGTGGGTAAAATATTATAAAAAAGCCAACGCTTAAAGCCATACAAACCTAACCCGTCCAGCAGGCGGGCTTGCAATTAGCACTAGCCAACGCACCAAAAAATAAAAGAGCTGCTTCTTACCTTTGCACTCAGGAATGGGTTCTATTAAAAAAAAGAAAAAAACCAATTATAAATTATTACATTTGTGCCTGATGCAAAAGCACAATAACATAAAAGCACTTTTCTTTTTAGGGATTTTCTCTCTATTGCTTTTGCATAACATAGTACCACACACTCATCATCAACACGAAGTTGAACACTCACATAAAGATGTTGCTCATAATGACGGTCACAATCACAACCACGATATTCCAGAAAAAGAAAATTCCACAAAAGGTCTTTTGGATTTGTTTTTGGAGGTGCACGAACATTCCGTAGCATCATCCAACGAAACGGTAGTTGTACCAGATAGTACCGTAATAAAACTAAATGTTAACAAGGATATAAGTACATCTGTTTCTGTTAATCATTTTCGCATTTCAACGAACTTTGATGAAACTGAAAAAGTCACGGTCTATCATCCACCCAATACATATTTTAATCTCTACCTCTCATCCCTCGATTCACGAGGTCCACCATCTTTAGGTTAATCGTATAGGAATACTTCCTCTATGGCAGTAGTCCTTTTTATAAATTCAGATTAAACCTAAAATTTCACGCAATGAATAAATACATCGTGTCCGCAATTTGTGGATGCCTGTTCTTTGTTAATGGTTTCTCGCAGGATAAAAACATAGAGGAACTTCTCAACGAAATAGAACAGAACAATACAGAGCTGAAAGGCTATCAATCCTTTATGGAAAGTCAACAGCTCGAAAACAAGAGCAACAACAATTTGCCCGACCCACAGCTCACGGCATATTATTTACCTTTTGGAGAACATACAACCGGAGATTATACCGAATATCAAATAGCTCAATCTTTTGAGTTTCCTACGGTATATACTGCACGTGGTAAGTGGAACGATTTAAAATCGGAGCAACTACAAACAGCCTATGCAAAGAAAAGGCAGGACATATTATTGAGCGCAAAAGAGTTGTTAATAGAACTAACTTTCCTGCAAAAACAGAAAGTTATTGAAACCGAAAGAAGAATCCAGAGCAAGCAGGTTTTCGACCAAATTCAAGAACTTTTTAACAAGGAGCAAATTGGTGTTTTAGATTTGAATAAAGCCAAAATTGCTTGGATTCAAGTACAGTTTGTTGTTGAACAGATTGATAGCGATATTCAAATTCTGATATCTAAACTAAACACTTTAAATGGTAATAAACCTTTGGATGGTCTTTCAACAGAAACTATAATTTCAACAGAAATAGCAACTTTAGAAAACCTTTGGCAGGAAAAATTAGACGAGGACCCTCTATTGCAAGAATTAAATGCTAATGAAGCTGTTTCACTTCAAAAAGTGACATTGGAGAAAAATAAGGCACTACCAAACGTGGCACTGGGCTACAACCATCAAGGGGTAAGTGGTAATAATTATTCGGGTTTTTACGGTGGACTTTCAATTCCATTATGGAGTAGCAAGAACAAAATAAAAGCGGCACAAGCTAATTATGAGTATCAACAATCCAATATCCAAGTTATCACGACATCGCTTTACTCGAAATTTCAAGAAACCTTTAGTCGATACAAATTGATGCTCACAAAATTCAATGAGTATCAAACCACAATGGGCAATTTAGAAAGTGAAGATTTACTTTTCAAAGCCTATATGTTGGGCGAGTATTCGTTTATGGATTACTATGTA
>TARA_R110002049_G_scaffold18876_6_pt1 | contig 11044 bp, 6 predicted proteins | sample TARA_R110002049 | Tara Oceans TARA_R110002049 (sample SAMEA4396941) | marine metagenome | biome: Polar Biome; feature: [SRF] surface water layer (ENVO:00010504); material: water (ENVO:00002006), including particulate matter (ENVO:01000060) such as... | depth 5 m
GCCGTTGAAACTGCCAGTTACGAATTGAAACGCATCATCAGGAACTATCAGTGGTACCGCAAGTCCAATGGAAGATGGGGCTGGGAGCCGGTGACGCGGACCGAGCGTGTGGCAAGTGGTTTGCTGACTCTTACAGACGACGGGTTCGCGCGGCTCGATGTCGATGTGGATTGGGGCTCTTACCGACTGGAAGTGTCTGCGGGGAACACAGTTGCCAGTCTCGATTTTTATGCCGGATGGTATATCGAGAAATCCGCATTTGATACGCCGGATGCGCTGCAGGTCGGGCTGGACCGGAGCAGCTATGCGGACGGTGATGTCGCCAAAGTGCGGCTTACCGCTGAAAGGCCGGGCAAGCTGCAGTTGCTGGTCGCCAACGAGGCGCTTCTGGCGAGCTATCAATTCGACGTCAGCGCAGGGGAGCAGAGTTTCGATGTGCCGGTGGGCGGCGACTGGGGCGCCGGGGCCTATGTTCTGGCGACTTTGTATCATCCCATGGACCTCGATAGCGGGCAGTTGCCAACCCGCTCGATCGGGGTGGAATGGCTTGGTATCAATCCCGAACCACGCACACTTGCAGTGACCATGGACCTGCCGGAAAAAATCCGGCCGCGCACCACATTACAGGTGCCGGTCAAGGTGACCGGTGCTGATGCCGGCAGCGCGCATATTGTCATTTCCGCTGTGGATCTGGGTATCTTGAATCTGACGCGATATACCCCTCCGCAGCCGGAAAACTGGTATTTTTCAAAGCGCCAGCTCGGGGCGGTGCTGCGCGATCTTTATGGCAGACTGATCGATGGTCTGTCGGGGACGACCGGACGGCTTCGCGTCGGCGGAGATGCAGCGGCGGCGGGACTTGCCATGGAAGGCAATCCTCCGGCGGAAAAGCCCGTCTCGCTGTATTCCGGCATGGTTGATCTGGATGAAAATGGCGAAGCCATCGTGTCCTTCGACGTGCCGCAGTTCAACGGTACTTTGAAGCTGATGGCGGTGGCCTGGAGCGAATTGAAGCTGGGCAGTGCAAGTGACGATGTCATTGTCCGCGACCCGGTGGTGATGACTACCACCTTGCCACGTTTTCTGGCACCGGGAGACCGCTCGCGGCTGCTCATCCAGTTTGACAATACCGATGGCCCTGCAGGCGACTATGATCTGGCTGTGACCACCTCTGCGGAACTTCAGCCGGGCCAGCAGGTACTCAGCACTATCACGCTGGAGGCGGGTGGCAGCGCCCGACAACTCGTGCCGCTGACCGCTTCACAGGTGGGAAATGCGGATCTGCAAATCAGCCTGACCGGGCCGGATGGCCAGATCGTGTTGAAGGATCTGATGCTGCCGCTGCGGGCCAATACCCAGCCGGTGTCGAATGCTGAAACCGTGGTCCTGTCAGCGGATGGTGCGGAGGGAGATGCGTTCACCATTGATGATAATATTCTGGAGCAGTATGTTCCGGGAACCGGGAACCTCGCTTTGGCACTCGGAGCGCGGGCGGCGCTCAATCCGGCGGCACTTTACGCCATGCTGGAGCGCTATGCCTATCGCTGCTCGGAACAGACCACCAGCCGGGCACTGCCGCTGCTGGCGCGGACGGAATTATCCACCGCGGACAGGGAGACCATCGACGAGGCCATCACCCGTCTGGTGAGTTATCAAAACAGCGCCGGTTCATTCGGTCTGTGGGACAGTTCCTGGAGCCGGGACCTGTGGCGCGATGCCTATGTCAGCGACTTTCTGACCAGAGCCCGTGAGGCCGGTTTCGACGTGCCGGACACAGCCTTTGAACAGGCCATCAATAATCTGAAAAACATTTTGTCGTTTGACAGCAATATTGATGCCGATGCCAATCCGATGGCATATGCGCTGTATGTGCTGGCGCGCAATGGCGAAGCAACGCTTGGCGATCTGCGCTATTTTGCCGATGCCAAATTCACATCGTTTTCAACCCCGATAGCACAGGCGCAACTGGCAGCGGGTCTGGCGCTTTCCGGCGAAAAGGCCCGCGCCATATCGGCGTTCGAAGCGGCAAAGTCGACTTATATGGCCCGCCGGTCCTTGGGACGCTACCGCCCCGGACCGCGTGATTATGGCTCGAATATGCGCGATGGTGCGGCGATCATGGTACTGATCGCGGAAAGTGGTCTGGATCAGATTGATCTGACGGAACTGGCTGAAGCGGTCAGCGAAGACCGGCGCCAGGACAGCTATCTGAGTACGCAGGAAATGGCCTGGCTGGCGATGGCGTCCGGTGCCCTTGCGAAAACCGAGGGAACTTTGCAGGCCGAAGTCAGTCTGGCCGGAATTCGCTATGAAAAAGAACCGGCCGGCAGTGGTGTCCTGTCTTTCAACTTTGATGAGGAAGCGCTGGCAAGGGGCGAGGTCGTGGTTCGCAATTTGATGAGCCGCAGCCTGCCACTGCGCATCGAGACCCGTGGTGTGCCGCAAGCCTCGCCGGTTGCAAGAAGCAACGGATTTATTGTCACACGGGAATTCTTCAACCGCGATGGCTCGCCGGCAGAGTTGGAAATGCTGGCGCAGAATGACCGGCTGGTTGTGGTACTGACCGTGCGTCAGATGGTTGCCAGGACAGACCAATTGCTGCTGGTCGATCCATTGCCGGCCGGTTTTGAAATCGATAATCCGACGCTTCTGCAAAGTGCGAACACCGGACTGAACTGGCTGCCAGAATCGAAAGCCCCCGCCTATTCAGCGTTTCTGGATGACCGGTTCGTGGCAGGATTCGATGGCCGGGCGCTGGACAGCCTGCCGGTCACTGACGGGTCGAATGTCTGGAGTTTCGCCTATCAGGTACGGGCGATTTCGCCCGGCGCGTTTACGCTGCCGCCAACTTATGTGGAAGATATGTACGAGCCGGAAATCTTCGGAATGACCGAAGCCTCCAGCATCAGCATTGCCGGTCCGCTGCAATAGTCCAGAGAACACCTGTGTGAACCTGAGCATAAACCAGCGTCTGCGCCTGTTGATCCCGACCCTTCTGGGACTGGTGCTGTTGTCGGGCGGGCTGACCTTGCTGCAGGTCGTGCATCGGATTGCCCGCGCTACACCGGTGCTCGTCGTTGAACAACCGCAATCGGTAACAGTCGTCGCGGCGAATGGTGAATTGTTGCGCCCGTTCACGGCTGCGGGTGGCTATTGGCGCATTCCGGTGAAGCCGGATGAGGTCGACCCGCGTCTGGTGACGTTTTTGCTGGCCTATGAAGATCAGCGTTTTTTCGAACACGACGGGGTTGACCGATGGGCTATGTTGCGCGCGGCCTGGCAGTTGCTGACGAATGGGCGGGTGATTTCAGGCGGCTCCACCCTGTCGATGCAGGTGGCCCGGCTGCTGAGTGATGACACCACGCGGACCATGACCGGCAAAATCCGGCAGATCGTGCAGGCCCGGCGGCTGGAAACCAGGCTCAGCAAGCAGGAAATACTCACACTCTATCTCAATCATGCGCCTTATGGCGGCAATCTGGAAGGTGTCAGGGCGGCCAGCTGGGCTTATTTCGGCAAGGAGCCGGGCTGGCTGAACCTGGCGGAAATTGCCCTTTTGATTGCCTTGCCGCAGGCGCCGGAGGCAAGACGGCCGGATCGGTTTGCACAGGCTGCCCGCATGGCGCGCGGCCGGGTTCTGCAGCGTCTGGCAGCCAATGGGCTTATATCCGTTGAGGACGCCGAGCGGGCGTCCGCCGCCGCGATTCCTGACCGGCGAAAACCGTTTCCGATGCTGGCTCCGCATCTTGCCGAAGAATTGCAATCAGCTGATGATGCGGGACAGATTATTCAGACGAGTATCGATTTTGAACTGCAGGCCTCGCTGGAAAAACATCTCACACAGCGCAGCGCCAGCCTTGGCCGCGGATTTTCCATCGCAGCACTGGTGGTTGATCACCAGACCGGCGCAATCCGTGCTTCGGTCGGTGGACCGGGACTGCTGTCCGGCAATGCGGCGGCCTATGTCAACATGATCCGAGCAATCCGCTCGCCCGGCTCAACTCTCAAACCGCTGATTTACGGTCTTGCATTCGAGGCCGGTATTGCCCACCCCAATACGCTGATCAATGACCGGCCAGTGGCCTTTTCCGACTACGCTCCGGAAAATTTCGATACCGGATTTAAAGGCACAATGACCATTTCCGAGGCGCTGAAGCTGTCTCTCAACATTCCGGCCATCGCGGTTCTCGATAAAATCACCCCGCGCCGATTGTCCAGCCGGCTGCGGCGGGCCGGGGCCAAGCCGCGCTTTGCCGAAAAAGCCCAGCCGGGGCTGGCGATGGGACTTGGCGGCGTCGGATTGACGCTGGAAGAGCTTGTTCGTCTCTATGGCGCGATTGCACGATACGGAGCCGCACTGGAGCTGCAGACCCGCCCGCAGATCGGGCCGCAGGGATCGGCCGGCCGGGTGCTCAGCGCGGCGGCCTCGGATCTGCTGATGAAATCGATGCAGTATGAGCCGCAGGGGCGCGATCCGAAGCGTGGAAATCTGGTCTACAAGACCGGGACATCCTACGGCTACAGAGATGCCTGGACCATCGGGTTTGACGGACGTAATGTGGTCGGTGTCTGGGTCGGGCGGCCCGACAATGCTCCGGCGGGATATATAACCGGGGCGACGACCGCCCTGCCGATTTTTCTCGATGTGTTCGCGCGGCTCGGCACCAGTCCGCATCCAGCGTTGAACAGCGCGGTCCTGACAGCAAATGCCGATCTGCCCTCTCATTTGCAACGGTTCGGCAGGATGTCGGGGCCGGGTACGGAAATCGCCTCACCCAGCCCGGTCATTGCATTTCCGCAGGCGGATACAGACCTGCAACTGCAGGGCGATGGATCGGTTGCGCTGAAAGTCCGTGGCGGAGCCGCGCCGTTCACCTGGCTGGCCGATGGCCGCCCGGTTGCCAGTCGCGCCTTGCGCCGTGAAAGCTTTTTCCGCCCTGCCGGCCCAGGCTTTTCCACGCTGACGGTGATTGATGCAAAAGGCAGAACAGATCAGGTCAATATTCGCCTGATGCAATGACCTTGAATGAAGTCCTCGGAATTCTGGTCTGCGGCACCGGAGGCTGTATCATCGACAGAAGAATGCGCTGCTCCAGGCCCATTGCCCGTTGAGCTGCCGCATCCTCAAACTCACCCAATCGCCCTGCTTCAGCGGGCCTGCGGCCAAGCGTCCGTGCCATTGCCATTGCTCCGGCCTGATAAGCGGATGAAAGCGGTACGCAGGCGTATCGATCGCGCCGAGGTTTCCTGATAACGCGCCCATGGCCAGCCGCTCAGCTGGGACTTCGATGTGAACATCGCCGAACTCTGCCCGAATGATTGCGTCAGCGGTCAGGCGTACGCGACAACAGAAGGATTGGGTGGATGGTGTGGAATTGTTGGGGTTGGAATAGGAGCGAACATCAAACTGAACCCGGTTACCCTCACGAGTGAGAACATTCTGCCTTTGAACCCGTGCTGTGCCCTCTGTTGGGGAGACGACTTCCGGTCCGCGCAGCCGGGGCTCCAGGGAAAGAATTTCGCCGCCCTCCAGGGTCAGCGATCCGATCCAATCGTGATGGGTGCCACGCGAACCCCAACCCAGTTCCAACGTCAGCAAGCTTTCAACGCCGCTGGCATCGCGATCAATGGGGCATGGCGTGACGGCCGGGGTAATGCGCTGCATGATCCGGCCATTTTTGATCACGTCAATAAAGTCGATGGCACTGCCGCCAATGGCTTCCACATCCAGCATTGCATCGGCTGTGGGTGATACGAAACCGCCCTGCATGGTGCCGTCAAGCATGCCAAACAGATGGCAGTTATCCCCCGTCAGCGCATTGGATTGGCGGGCATGTAATGCTTGCCAGATTGTGGCACTTGTGTTTTCCGGCGCATAGACCGCGCCACGTCCGTGACCGTATGATCCCGGATGTCCGCTGTGATGATCGGTGTTGCCGATGACGCCGAACACATGTCCCCGGTTCCAGCCATTATGCACCGTATTGACGCCATCGCATGGACCCATGGAGTGCAGAAACGGGCGCTCAACCAGTGAGCTTTCTGAACATCCATGCATCGAAATCAGTTCCAGAACTGGCGACAGTTCTTCGTTGAACGTCTCCCAATTGATGCCCCGCGCGCCGGTTCGATAGCCAATGTGGTGCGGGAATGCGAAGGCGGTATCGCCAAATTCCTGGCGGAGCGCGGCCAAGAGCCCGGCCGGTGTGTCAGCCATTGGCATCGCCTGATTGTCAAGTTCCCGCATCACAATCGTGTAGTCGCCATGAGCGCAGGAGTGCATTTCATAGCTTGGGAAAACCGTGAAGTTTCCTGCGTCATGGTACTTTTTCAAGGTTGCAAAGTGGTCCGGCCATAGCTGCTTCAGGCGCGCGAACCCTTCCACATGAAACGCGACGATATGTGCCACGCTGGGATCGTTTATCGGCATGTCCGGCCAATAGGCGTGCCCCGTGACAGACACGAAATCCAGTTGCTGGCGCGCATTTTCCAACGCCCCTTCAAGACTGCCATGGCCATAGGAAATGGCGCAATGATTATGAATATCACCATAATATGCCTTCACGCCGGACCTTGCGGCGAGCGGCATCAGGCGTTCGGGGAGGCGTTCCGTTGGCATCAATAAGCCCCTTTTTTGAGTGATGTTTGATTTGATCGGCCTTGTTCCAGGGTTTTCGCGGCGTTCCTGACAAGCCAGTCCATGCAGCCAGACAAAGCCGCATGATCGTCCAAAATGAGGTAGACCGGGAATTGCTTCATCTGCTCTGCCATGCGGCCCTTGTTGCGAAACGCGATGCCAAACGGGCCGTCATAAGACGTCAGAAACGGCGCAAGCGCGCGGGTGACGCCGCCATTCAGAAAAACGCCGCCATAGGCCATGAAGATCAGTGCCAGATCGCCGGCGGCGCGCCCCATAATGCGGGCGAATTCTTTACAGGCCTGTTCTGCGCAAGGATCGTTGCTGGCGGTCCCGGCCCGGACAATGTCGAAGCTGCCGGAAAATTGTGCGGTCTGTCCTTCGCGTTCGCAAATTGCGCGATAGACCGCAATAAGCCCGACGCCGGACAATATCCGCTCCTGCGAACAGCGGCCGAAACGGTCTGACAATTGTTGTTGCAGATGTCTGTCGATATCCGTTTCCACAGCGAGCGTTGTGTGCCCGGTTTCAGAACGGATAATTTCGCCTGAGGGCGTGCAGGCTGCGCTGTTGAAGCCGGTTCCGGCACCCAGAATGATCCGGGTCTGGGCCGCGCCTTTAGCAAGATCAGGCGTAATTGCGCGCAGCGACAGATCAGCGGGACGGTTCAAAGCATGGCCGAGGGCCTCAAAATCGTTGATCAGGAACACGGCGGCACCACCGCAGATATCGGAGATCACATTTCGGTCCAAAGTCCAGTCCCGGTTGGTCAAGGCAACGCGATCGCCCGTGACCGGGGCCGCCAGCGCAATCACGACACAGGAGATCTGATGCGATGCGGTAAAATCCTCAAGATAGTGAGCCAGCAGAGCGTCGAAGCTTTGGAAACTATCATTCTCAAGGCTGATGCAAGTTGCCGGGACCATTTTGTCATGCTCAACCAGAGCCAAACGACAATAGGTGCCGCCAAGATCGCAGACCAGCTGGGTCATAGGATCATTGTGAACCTGCTCACCCACGCCGGCCGCCATGAGTGTCATTGCGCGCCCTCGGGATATTTGATGGACTGGCGAACGCCGGTGCGCGCAGCATTATAGGCAGCGTCGATCATGGCAAAAGCGCGCAGACCATCATCGACGCCGGTTGGCATCGCACCGCCTTGGGCCAAGGCATCGATAAAGGCCCAGGCAACGTGCTCATGAAACACACCGGTTTTGAAATGCGGGACCAGATCAAGGCTTTGCCAGTCTCCTCCGGTGCCGTCGCGGCGAAAGATCTGCATGAAATCGCGCTCGCGTTTGGGCCGGGATGCAATATCCACACCGCTGACCAGAACAGTGCCGTTTGTGCCGTAAACTTCGATTGAGGCGTCGGCGGCAGCAAAACACCAACTCGTCGCGACTTCTGCAATGAGGCCATTTGGATAGAAGAAGCTTGCCAGAGCGGTGTCTTCCACAGGCAGGGTCAAAGTTGCCGATGAAATCATCGCCGAGACGCTCTCCGGCTCGCCAAAAACCAGCCGAAGAAAATCCGCGGCATGCACGCCTTCGTCGAGCAGAGTCCCGCCGCCCGATTTGGCCGGATCAACAAACCAGGCGCTTTTGAATTCCTCATTGAGCCCATGACTGTGGCCATGGCGCACCCGCACCATTGTGATCTGGCCCAGATCGCCGCTGTCGACACACTCTTTGATCGCTTGCGTGACCGGATCAAACCGCTTGGGAAAGCTTTGCATGAACACTGCGCCGGTGCGCTGAAGAACATCGCGGATTTCCAGCCCGTCCGCCTCTGAAATGCCCAGAGGTTTTTCACAGAGGATGGCTTTGCCGGCTTCGGCAGCCTGTTTTATCAATGCCTTGTGTTCAACTGTGGTGGAACAGATGGCGACAGCATCACAGGCATCCAGCAGCGCAGGCAGGTCCCGCCAGCGCTCGGTGCCATGCTCCGTTGCAAACGCCGCTGCGATGGTGGGATCGGCATCCCAAAGCCCGGCCAATTCTGCCTTGTCGCTCTGCTTGATGGCGTTTGCCCAGAAGTTTGCGTGGTAGTGCTGCACGCCCAGCAAAGCAATCCGAATACCGCCGGTCATTGGCCTGTCTCCCGGTGCTGAGGGGTCGGCGGAACAGTGACGGTCGATCCGCTTTTGGCGGCGTTGTAGATGGTTTCGGCCACCTGGATTGAGGACAGGCCTGCCTTTGCAGTATCATCGACCGGCATCTGGCCCGCCGCGACACTGATCCAGTGAAAATGATGTGCCTGGCCCAACGGTTCCTCCGCCACTTCAGGCGGCGTTACCCAGCCGTCCTGTCCGGTCACCTCCGGGGCAAAAATGGCGGCGGCTCCGCGTTCTGTGCGCAGCCAGACTGTGCCCTTGTCGGCATAGAGCTCGAGGCGAAACCGGTCACATCCGGCAATTTCCGTATAACTCATTTCGTGGCTGACCAAAGCGCCTGATTGCAGCGCGTATCGTGCGACCGCGTTGTCCTCAAGTGTGGTGCGGATGCGCCGTCCGCCCTCCAGAACACGTTCCGGTCTGTGTGTCGCCATGGCGGCGCTCACAGTGGCAATCGGACCGGCAATATGCTGCACCAGATCAATGCCATGCACACCCAGCTGCATCACCACTCCGCCTGCCACATTGTCCGGAGAATAGAACCAGTCGGCCCAATCGGCACCTGGCGTGGCATTGCGGATGCGGATGGAGTGGATCGCGCCCAGAGCGCCGGAAGCCAGCAGTGATTTCAGCCAGCGGATTTCGGGGAAATAGCGGTGCATGAAACTGACAGTCAGAGGCACTGCTACGGTCTTGGTCATAGCCAGAATATCTCGGCATTCGTTGGAATTCATCGCCATCGGTTTTTGCAGCAGGGTGGCTTTTCCGGCCTGCAACGCATCAAGCGCCATTTGGTGGTGGGTGGCGTCGGGCGTGGCGATCACCACCGCATCAATTGCCGGATCAGCCAGCACCGCGTGGTAATCGGTCGAAGTTTTCGGGATGCCCAATACATCAGCGCGCTTCCTGGTTTTTTCAGGCGAGCGCCCGACCAGGACCGAGATATTTGTCGCACCTGCGGCTTTCAGACCGGCGACGTGATAATCGCTGATAAATCCAGCGCCAATCACTGCAATGTTCAGTTTTTTTGCGACGCGAGGGGTCATTGTCATTCCGCAAATGGTGTGGGAGTTTGGCGCCCCGGATTCACCGGAGCGCCGTGTCACAAGATGAGGGTCAGGGTTTCCATAGACCTTCGATTTTGACCAGATCAGCATTCGCTGCAGCCAGAGGATCAGAGTAGGTATAGCTCAGCGGATCCTGGGGTTGCTGAATGCGGTTGGTCTCCTGGAGGAATGTGGTGATCGCATTCATGTCTTCGACATAGGCTTCGTCGATGGTGGCATCGAACGTGTAGTTCGACAGCAGATCCTGATTCATCTCCATCGGCTGATCCTGAAAATCCGAGAATATTTTCAGAACTTCGTCCTTGTTTGCCGGATCGGAGACATAGGCCTGGGTTTCAACCAGAACCTTCACCAATGCATTCGTGGCATTCGGGTTGTCGCGAACCCAGTCCTGCGAGGCGACCCAGACAGTGCGGTTGTTCGACACCTGCACGTCCTCGTCCATGTTCTGGGCAAAGCCGCTTTTGGTGCCGGTATGAACAACTTTGGTGTCCTGCTGGCTGAGAGCCAGATAAGGCCAGGGCTCCCAGAAGACGATGCCCTGAATTTCGTTGTTTTTCATTGCCGCCATCGCCTCGGACGGGGCGAGGTTGACCAATTGCAGCTTGCTGCTGTCCAGTCCGTAGTGTTTCGCAACATTGCCGACCAGCGCACCCGAGGTGGAACTGACGAAGAGGCCCAGCCTGACATTGTAGAGATCTTCAGGATTGTCGACGCCTGCATCCTTGCGCACAACGATTTTCTCCAGCCCGTGGCTGACGGCATTCGTGCCCAGAACCACAACCGGTATACCATTATGTGTCATCGCAATCGGCGGCAAATTGCCTGGAGTCCAAAGCTGGATTTCGCCGGCAAGCAATGCCTCGCCTGCCAGATTGCCAGACTGGAATTTCTCGAACGTGACATTTTCAAAACCGGCGTCTTTGAAGAAGCCTTTCTCCTGCGCTACGATATGCACGAGAAATGGCAGATCAACGCCAATGCTGATCGACAGTGTGTCGGTTTCCAGCTCCTGTGCGGTCGCCATTCCGGCACCCAGCGCAAAGGCTGCGCCTAGGATTGTATGTCTGAGTATCTTGATCATGATTACCTCCTGTTTTGTTGTTGATAGTGATGGTCAGTCTTTCATCGGCTGCCGTGCCAGCGGCCAATCCAACGCTGGATGACCCCGCCAATGGCGGCGTCAGTCAGCAAATTCAGTGCTCCGATCAGAAGGATGCCAACGAT
>TARA_R110002049_G_scaffold73329_20_pt1 | contig 11033 bp, 9 predicted proteins | sample TARA_R110002049 | Tara Oceans TARA_R110002049 (sample SAMEA4396941) | marine metagenome | biome: Polar Biome; feature: [SRF] surface water layer (ENVO:00010504); material: water (ENVO:00002006), including particulate matter (ENVO:01000060) such as... | depth 5 m
TCTCGATGGAAGACACGTTGATGCGCATTTTCGGTGACCCGGAACGCACCAAGGCGCTGCTGTCACGCGCGGGAATGCGCGAAGGCGAGGCGATTGAGAGCAAGCTGCTGTCGCGCCAGATCGAACGCGCGCAGCGCAAGGTTGAAGCGCACAACTTTGATATTCGCAAAAACCTGCTTGAATACGACGATGTCGCTAACGATCAGCGCAAGGTCGTCTATCACCAACGCGCCGAACTCATGGATGCGGACGATATCAAGGACTCGGTTGCGGCGATCCGTGAAGAGGTCGTGGCGGATATCGTTGCTCAGCATATTCCGCCGGGAAGCCTCGAAGAGCAGTGGGACACGGAAGGGCTGACAAATGCGCTGGAATCGGACTTCGGCATTGATCTCGACATCAGCAAGCTGGTGCACGAGGACAAGACGCTGAATGACGATGGGATTCGGGACATTTGCATCAAGGCGGTTGACGATGCATACGCGGCCAAGGAAGAGTCGGTTGGCAGCGAGTTGATGCGCAGCGTCGAGAAGCAAATTATGTTGCGCCAGCTCGACCATCACTGGAAAGAGCACCTGGCGGGTATGGACCACCTGCGGCAGGGAATTGGCCTGCGCAGTTATGCGCAAAAAAACCCCAAGCAGGAATACAAGCGCGAGGCGTTCGAAATGTTTGGCGCGATGCTGGAGCTCGTTAAGCATGACACCATCAGTATCCTTGCCCGCATTCGCATCCAGAGTGAGCAGGAGCTCGCAGAAATGGCAGAGCAACGCCGCAAGGAGCAGGCATTGCAGTACAAGCATGCGGAGGCTACGGCGTTGGGGCAGCAACCGGCTGGCGATACCGCGACGCAAGGCACACGAGCTCCCGCGCGGCAGGCACCTGAGGCGGTAGAAACGTTTGTGCGTGATTCCCGCAAAGTCGGGCGCAACGAACCATGCCCCTGCGGGTCGGGCAAAAAATTCAAGCAGTGCCACGGCAAGCTGGGTTGATTCGACTCGACGTTGTCGCTGGAATTCTGCGCGATGCCAGCGGCAGGGTGCTGATTACAGAGCGTGTCGACGATGGTCCGTTCCACGGGCTCTGGGAGTTCCCTGGTGGCAAGATTGCACCCGGCGAAGCGCCAGAAGCGGCCCTGCTGCGCGAACTCGAAGAGGAAGTCGGGGTGCAGCCGCTTGCGAGCGAGCTCTTTATGCGGCTTGAGCACGACTACCCTGACCAGCACGTCGCTATTCGTTTCTACCTCGTGACTGGCTGGCGCAATGAGCCGGCAGGGCTTGAGGGGCAGCAGCTTAAATGGGTCGCGGTAACCGACCTGGCCGATGCAGACCTATTGCCCGCTGACAAGCCGGTGATAGCGGCATTGCAGGAGCGCGAAGCTGTCGCAGCTAGGCAACTCTCGCGCTAGCAGATACTCAGTTCGAACGGCACGTCCTTGCCGGTTTGTACGGCACGGCTACCGATCGAAGTCCACTCCAGGAAGCGCACGGTGAAGCGGTGCTGGCTGCCGCTGATTTCCGGGAACAGGTTACAACCGTCAGCAAGACCCACGCGCAGTAAGCGGCAATTAACGTCTTTCTGCATGTTGTGCTGGTACATGCCATGGATGGCCAGCTTGTCGCAGGGCTCCGCACTCTCGCGTATCAGCCACAGGACTTCCGTCGCCGCATCACACAAAGGACGAATGTCGTTGACCCATACTTGCAGGTCACGCTGGCGCCGTTCAATCGGCTGGCGCAACCAGTGACTGTATTCGGGCAGGTCGAACTCGCAGGTGCCACCAGGGATCGCACTGCGATGTTTGATCGCATTCAGGAAATCCGAGTCCTTAAGCGATTGCAGAAACCCGGTGCCAATCGCCGAGACCTGTTGCTTGTTCTCGGCGAGATTCTGCACAAGCCGATCCAGGCGGCTTGAGTCAACGCCAGGCATGGCCTGGTAGCGCTGTAACGTCGCAAGCTGGAAGTCGAGCTCCTTGTGCACCTCGCTGCGGATATCGCCGCGCGCGAGAATCGCAAGAATCTCTAGCAGCGTGGAAATTGTCGCGCGTGTGCCCCAGTCGGTTTCCTGATCGTTGTTGTACAGCATTTGCTGATACAGGAATTCGAGGCGCAGAAAGGTGCGCATGCGTTCGCTGAGCGGCTGCTCATAAGAAGATTGGCTCGTTGCTACGTCTGCCACCATATGCCAGGAAGGTTTTGCCATGGCCGTATTCTGCGCTTCAGCGCGGAATCCGGCAAATCGTTTCAATTGTCGCTATTTTCCGACAGTGCGAGGTACTTGCGGTGCAGGGTCTGAACTTGCTCGAAAGTCTCGGTCCGTCCGCCTTCATTGCGCACCACATCGTCCGCGATGGCGAGTCGCTCTTCGCGCGTTGACTGGGCCGCCAGCATGCGGCGTGCCTGGCCTTCCGACTCTGCGTCGCGTTCTATCAGACGCTGGATCTGCGTTTGTTCGTCGCAATCCACTACCAGGATACGGTCCACGAAATCCCGCAGCGACGAATTGACCAGCAAGGGCACCACGATAATTTGATAGTCGCCACTCGCGTGAGCGGCCTGCCTGACGGTCTCGTCCTGAATCAGCGGGTGCGTGATAGCTTCGAGCCGCTGCCGAGCGTCGTCGTCTGCAAACACAATGCGACGCAGTGCCGCTCGATCGAGTTCACCGTTGTCCTGAAAGACCGTGTCGCCGAATTCATGCCGTATCTGGTCCAGCGCGGGCATGCCGGGCTGGACAATCTCCCGTGCGATGATGTCCGTGTCGATGATCTGCGCACCGAGTTCGCGAAAAATTTCGGCAACCGTGGATTTGCCGCTGGCAATGCCGCCGGTCAATGCAACCCTGAATGCCCGACCTGGGGCGGGGTGAATGTCGTTGGAGTCTTGCCGTGCCATTGGTTGTTTCTAGAAAGGAATGTGTAAGAGCGCTTTCAACTCGTCACCATACATCATCACGAGCCAGCCGGCAGCCGCGAGGAAGGGGCCGAATGGCATCGGTACCTGTCGGTCCCGTCCGCGCAACAGGATCAGCGCTATGCCAAGCAGTGCCCCGACAACGGCGGACATGATGACTATTGCGAACAGGTATTGGTAGCCAAGCCAGGCACCGAGAGCCGCGAGCAATTTGAAGTCGCCGTGGCCCATGCCGTCTTTGCCGGTCAGCAGCTTGAACAGCCAGTAGAAGGACCAGAGTGAAAGGTAACCGACCAGTGCGCCTACGATGGCATCGTGGCTGCTGATAAATAGCGTCTCGCTGCCGGGCAGTGGGTGGAAAAGACTCATGCTCAGACCGATCCAGAGCAATGGCAGCACAATGGAATCGGGGATGAGCTGGTGGTCGAAATCGATCATCGTGATCGGCACCAGCATCAGTGTCAGCACGATGCCCATCAGTGCTTCCCAGCCGAAACCAAAGCGCCAGGCGACGAGGGCGGCGAGAATGGCGGTTACCGCTTCTACCAGGGGATAGCGAATGGATATCCCCGCTTTGCAGTGGCCGCAACAGCCGCGCAGCAGCAGGTAACTGAGAACCGGGATGTTTTGCCATGCACTGATCAAGGTGCCGCAATTCGGGCAGCGTGATCGCGGTACGATAAGGTTGAATTTATCCTCAGGCAGTTCGGCTGGCGCAGACCCTTCAATTTCGGCGCACTGCTCGCGCCATTCCCGCTCCATCATGACCGGCAGCCGATAGATGACCACATTCAGAAAGCTGCCTATAAGCAGCGCAAGGATAAACACGACTCCGATAAAGAGCGCGGGTGAAGTACTCAGGAGTGCGGTCATTCAGGTTCTCCTGCCTGGTCAGCGAATCTAGTGGCAATAAAAAAGCGGCGTCCGGAGTATTTTCCGAACGCCGCTGTTAAGCAAGCCTTGGCCGCGCGGCGTTATACCACGGCGCCCAGTTTGAAGATCGGCAAGTACATCGCGACGACGAGGCCGCCCACGAGTATGCCGAGAATGGCCATGATCAGCGGCTCGAGCAATGAGCTCAGGTTGTCCACGGCGTTGTCCACATCTTCTTCATAAAAGTCGGCCACCTTGCCCGACATCTCGTCGAGCGAGCCGGATTCTTCACCAACGGCAATCATCTGGATAACCATGTTCGGGAACAGGTCGGTGTTTTCCATCGACTGCTGCAGCCGCTGGCCAGTGGCGACTTCGTCGCGCATCTGCAAGACGCCCTCTTCGTAAACAATGTTACCCGTTGCGCCGGATACGGACTCCAGTGCTTCCACCAGGGGCACGCCAGCGGCGAACATCGTTGACAGGGTCCGCGCATAGCGCGCGATGGCAGCTTTTTGCAGAATCGGTCCGATCACCGGAGTTTTTAGCGCCGTGCGGTCGAGGAAGTGGCGCATAGGGCGCGAGCGCTTCTTGAAATACAGGAATGCTGAGATTGCGGCAACTATTATAATTGCGAGAAACCAACCCTTTTCCCGCACGAATTGGGAGAGATCTATGACCATGCGCGTGAAGCTCGGCAGGTCGGCACCGAAACCCTGGAACAAGTCTTCAAATGCCGGAATTACGAAAATCAACAAGATCGTCGTTACAATGAATGCGACGGCGAGCACGGCACCCGGGTAGGTCAGTGCCTTCTTGATCTTTTTCTTGATGGCCTCTGTTTTTTCCTTGTAGGTCGCAATCTTGTCGAGCAATGTTTCAAGAGCGCCGGCCTGCTCACCCGATTCGACGAGATTGACAAAAAGGTCGTCAAAATAAAGCGGGTGTTTCGCCAGGGCTTCGGCCAGCGAGCTGCCGCCTTCGACGTCGCCCTTAATCGTCAGGATCAGCTTCTGCATTGCGGCGTTTTCGTGGCCGGTACCGACAATCTCAAAAGCTTGTACAAGTGGTATGCCGGCCGCAAGCATCGTCGCGAGCTGGCGGCTGAATAATGCGATATCGCCGGTGGTGATCTTGGCACTGCCGGAGAACAGCTTCTTGCGCTGCTTGCGGATTCGTGACGGCACCACGCCCTGGCGGCGCAGGTCCGCGCGCACCGCCGCTTCGTCACCGGCCAGTGACTTCCCTTTGACTTTCTTGCCCTTGCGGTCAGTGCCTTCCCAGACGAAAGGTACCTTCATCATTGCTGTTTCAGCCATCTCTATCGTCCATTAGCCGAGTTCAAATGTCTACGGATTGCCCGTAACTCATTCAATTGTAACCCGATTGATCTCTTCAAGGCTGGTAACCCCTTCCTTGACTTTATTCAATCCTGCCTTACGTAAATCGTGCACGCCCTCAGCGTTGGCCTGGTCTGCTATCTGCATTGCATTGCCACCTTCCATGATTATCCGTCCCATGGCTTCCGAGACTTCCATCACCTGGAAAATACCGACGCGGCCCTTGTAGCCTTCATTGCACTGTTTGCAGCCCTTGGGGCCAAATATGGTAACGCCAGCTTCGAGTTCTTCTTTGCTGAACCCTTCTTTGAGCAGCGCTTCCTCAGGGATGTCTTTAACTTCCTTGCAGTTGTCACACAATTTGCGCCCCAGACGTTGGGCGATAATAAGGCTGACAGACGTTGCAATTGCATAAGGCTTAACGCCCATGTCAACGAGGCGGGTCAGCGTCTTTGGTGCATCGTTGGTGTGCAGCGTCGAGAGAACAAGGTGACCGGTCTGCGCCGCCTTGATGGCGATCTCGGCGGTCTCAAGGTCTCGAATCTCACCCACCATGATGACGTCAGGGTCCTGGCGCAGGAAAGCTTTCAAAGCTGACGCAAACGTGAGGCCAACTTTGGGGTTGACGTTGACCTGGTTGATCCCCGGAAGGTTGATTTCCGCCGGGTCTTCAGCCGTTGAAATGTTGCGATCAACAGTGTTAAGGATATTCAGGCCCGTGTACAGCGATACGGTTTTGCCGGAACCGGTTGGGCCCGTGACCAGGATCATGCCGTAAGGCTTGTTCAGGTGCTTGAGGTACAGATCTTTTTGTTGCTGTTCGTAACCCAGCGCATCAATACCGAGCTTGGCGCTCGACGGATCCAGGATACGCAAGACGATTTTTTCACCAAACAGCGTGGGACAGGTGTTGACGCGAAAGTCGATGGCGCGGTTCTTCGACAAGCGCATCTTGATGCGGCCATCCTGGGGTACGCGGCGCTCTGCGATGTCCATGCGAGACATTACCTTGAGACGCGCACACAGCTTATTCGCCAGTGCTACCGGTGGTTGTGCCACCTCTGACAACACGCCATCGAGCCGGGTACGAATACGAAACAGTTTTTCATAAGGCTCGAAATGTATGTCCGACGCACCGCGATTAATCGCGTCGAGCAATATCTTATTGACGAACCGCACCACGGGCGCATCTTCGACATCGTCGCGGGTGACGGCTTCGTCTTCCTGCGGGTCTCCGGATACGTCCAGGTTTTCAAGATCGAAGTCATCATCCGCGAGATCCGACATGCTTGTGTCGACCGCCTCGATGGCGCGCGTTATCTTTTCTTCGAGTTTGTCCTGCTCAACCACCACCGGGTCAATACGCAAGCTCGTCTGGAACTTGATCTCATCGATTGCAGCAAGATTGGTCGGGTCTGAAATGCCGAGAAACAGGCGCTGGCCGCGCTTGACCAGCGGCAACACCCGGTGTTTGTTGATCAGCTTCTGGTCGACGGACCGAACGACTTCGAGATCGACCTCAAGCGCATCGAGGTCCAGCAGCGGTACGCCAAACTCGTGCGAGGCAGCTATCGCGATGGCCCGGGCGTTCGCGAGTTCCTGGTTTACAAGGTACGCGATTAGAGGAATCTTGTCCTTGCGGGCGGCATCCGTCGCTTCGGTCAGCTTGTCTTCGGCAATAATCCCGTCCTGCACGAGGCGTCGTGGCAAGCCTGCCAGGTTGGATTGTGATGCCGTTGCTGCCATAAGTGTGATGCTTGGGGATGGGTTTACTTAAGCGTCACAGTCTCACTGATCCAAGTGCCCGATTCAACTGCATTATGTGCGCCTTATCACAAATGCGGAATTTCATTAAGTAAAACTGTGAAAAAAGGCGGTTTATGGCCGCCGGCCCGGTTATTGGCGGCAGGTTGAAGGCAGGTAACGGACGTCAAGGGTCGGCTGTAGATGATCGTCTCCGCCGTTGAGTAGCGCGCCACCGGCGGGGATCCCCGCTGCGCCACAGCGCCAGACGATGGTATTGCCGGCTGTTTCGTAAGGTGTCAGCGAAAGAGTATCGCCTACGATGTCGGCGTGCGCTTTTGGTCCGCCGAAAGTCACGTCGACTCGACCATTGCTAATCGCAACCTGGCTTACGTAGTTGCCACGGGTGTCGGCCGGGTTCGGGGTCAGCCCTGCCGCCGCTCGGTCCACCGGCGCGGTACCGTCGTTAGTGTAGGCATCGGTTATCGGGACTTTTGCCCCGGAAGCCATGTTCAGCCCTTCGCTGATCTGTGCTCGAATTGTGTAGGTCTGGTAGGCGGAAATAGCGAGTGAGGCCAGAATGCCTATGATAGCGACGACAATCATGAGCTCAATCAAAGTGAAACCGAGTTGGTGTTTTCGCATTTTCGACTCCGCTATCAGACACAGACATCGTGTTCGAGAGGCACTCTATAAATCTGACAATTACTTGGCTAAGGTTTAGGTCAAGCAAAAAGGCCCCGGTCAAGCCGGGGCCTCGCCTTCCAGCTAAGTTCTGGAAACGCCTATTTTAGCGACAAGCGTTCGGCAACCATTTCGGGTTTCCACCGAGAATATTTACGCCTGTGCAGGTCCAATCGATTGAGCCGCCGTTATCAGTTGCGGCCAGCTGCAGTGTTGCGCCAGCTATGTTTGAGTTTGCGTCACCACCGTAAGTAACTGTAATAATTCCGTCCGCGTTACCTACTGCAACCTGTGTGACGTACTTACCCTGAATTGCCCCTGCGGCTGCAAGGCCAGCGTCGTTGTTGTCGGTCGGGTAGCCACCGGTGTCCTGGTAGAACTCAGCGACAGCAGCTTTGGCAGCGGCTGACAGGCTCAGGCCTTCCGAAATTTGTGCGCGGATCGTGTAGTCCTGGTAAGCAGGAATAGCGATGGCCGCCAGAATACCGATGATCGCAACAACGATCATAAGTTCGATAAGTGTAAAACCTTGTTGGATCTTCTTCATTTTGTATCTCTCCATGAAAATGAATGGTATTTCTAGGTACGGCGATATCGCCTGTACCGGGATAAAAGCAATGCCCGTGCCAACTTTGCTGGTCAGGCTTTAAGTTGCTGTTTTAGATAATTATTTTATTAAATCTGGCTGTGTGCTTGATGGTGCGGGATGTGACAATTCGCCGACAAAACGGCACTTTGTGTCAGTTGCTGACAAAAATTGTCAGTCGGGTCGGCAATCCCCAACAGGACTTATGGAAATTTCACTGGCCGACGGGGTAGCCAGTGAATCAGGCGTCGATCCCCAGTTTCTTGATGCGATAGCGTAGCTGACGAAACGACAATCCGAGCAGCTTGGCGGCCGCTGTCTTGTTATAACGCGTTTTCTCCAGTGCCTCGACAATCGCCTGGCGTTGAACGTCTTCAACCTGGTCGCCGAGCTTGGCGTTGCCCACCACCTCTGCACCGGGCGTTGTCGTGCTCGTCTGGCGCATGTGCAGGTCCCCGGCTGAGATCGTGCCACTCGTGCACAAAGTGACAGCCCGTTCGAGCATATTTTCCAGCTCGCGCACATTGCCCGGGAACTTGTAGCCCAGCAGGGCCTGGCGGGCGCTTTCATCCAGCGCTGCCGTGGCATTGAGCTTCTTTAGTATGTGCTGTGCAAGAATCAGTACGTCATCTTCGCGGTCCCGAAGCGCCGGCACGCGCATTTCGATCACATTGATCCTGTAATAGAGGTCCTCACGAAATTCCCCGCTGGCCACCATTTCCGCAAGGTTCTTGTGGGTGGCGGAGAGGATGCGTGCATTCACGCTTTCTTCGTTTGAGGCACCGACGGGCCGCACGGTTTTTTCCTGGATCACGCGTAATAGCTTGACCTGCATTGCGAGCGGCAAGTCTGCAATCTCATCGAGAAACAGCGTACCGTCGTCGGCACTTTGCATGAGGCCGGTCTTGTCACTGACCGCGCCCGTAAAGCTGCCTTTGCGATGGCCGAAAAACTCACTCTCCATGAGTTCGGCAGGAATAGCGCCGCAGTTGACCGGCACGAACGGGCCGTCACCGCGCGGTCCGCTGTCGTGAATCAGACGGGCGACCAGCTCCTTGCCGGTGCCTGACTCGCCAGAGATGTGCACCGGAGCCTGTGACCGCGAAACCTTGTCGACCATGTCACGCAGATTTTGCATAGCAACGGAATCGCCTAGCAGACGTGACTTGTCATCTTGCGCCGTCGCCACCTTGAGGGCTTTTTCGACAATGTTGCGCAGGTTACCGAGATCAAGCGGTTTGGAAATGAAGTCGAATGCGCCCAGTTTCAGAGCCTGCACTGCCGTTTCGACATTGCCATGAGCGGTGATGACGGCGACTGGCACATTCGGCGTGTGCGACTGCATCCATTCCACCAGTTCCAGTCCGTCGCCATCCGGCAAGCGCATGTCCGTCAGGCACAGGTCAAAGTGGCCTGCGCCGAGTTTGGCTTTTGCGCTGCTTACATCGGTGGCTGACTCGGTATCTATATCCATGCGCCCGAGTGTCAGCGTGAGGAGTTCGCAGATATCGGGTTCATCGTCGATAACCAGTGCTCTGGCCTGACTCATATAACTACCTTGCTCACTGGCATCGCCATCCCTCAGGTTTCCCAGCGGTCCGGGTCCGCAAATACTATCCGGAAAATGCTGCCGCCGCCGGGACGGTCGAGATACAGCAGCGTGGCGCGGTTAAGCTCGCACAATTCCCGTGAAATATACAAGCCGAGCCCTGTACCGCCTGAGCGTTCCGTGTAGAACGGTTCAAAAATCTTGTCGGCCGTAGCCGGGTCCACGCCGTTGCCGTGATCGCGTACCTCGAGATAAGGGCGGCCCTGGCCCGCCGACCCGCCGGCGTGCAGCTCCACCAGAATGCCGCCGGTTTCACTGGCGTACTTGACCGCATTGTCACAAAGGTTCCAGAGCACCTGGCGCAGGTGGCTGGGGTCCATACGCACGTCGATTTGCCCCGGAACGTATTCGATCGACAGTTCACCTTCCTGCAGCTCCAGGGTCTTCGAGAACTCGCGGGAGAACTCCTCCAGCCACGGCCGCAGCTCGAAGCGCTCAGGGCGTGACGTTTCACGGCGCGACAGTTGCAGCACGTTGTCGATAATGTGCGAGACGCGCGACGAATGCGTCTGGATTATCTCGGTGAGGCGCTTGTCGTTATCCGTAATGTCGTTCGCTTCACCAAGCAACTGCGCAGCATGACTCATCGCGCCCACCGGATTGCGAATTTCATGGGCAATGCTGGCGCTCAGACGTCCCAGCGATGCGAGTTTTGATTGCTGTACGCGTGCATTCATCAGGCTGGCGTCTTCGAGAAAAATAAGTACCGGGCCAAGCCGGTCGTCTTCTTTCGCCAGCGGTGCCAGGTGTGCGGTAATGCGTGCACTGGTGCCGGCATTTGCAACTGTGATGTCCGGGTGCGATGAAAGTGCGTGATCCAGGCGCCATTTATTCAGGTAGTCAGCAAGGGGCTCGGAGATCTTCTGGATCGCTTGCTCTTGCATGTTGCCTGTGGCGCCAAGCAGTTGTGCAGCCGAGGCATTGCTAAGGCGCACGCGATTCTCGGAATCGAGTACGACGATGCTTTCACGCAGGTGCTGGACGATATACTCGTTAAGCTCCGACAGGTTTTTCAGGTCGACGCCACGCTGGCGGGCAAGCGCCTCACTCATTTCAATGCGGCGCGTCAGGGGCCGTATAGTCAGGGCCATCGCAAAAATAATCGCGCCCAGCAGCCCGGCGCCGGGATACTGCGGTTCAAACCCAGTCAGACCTGCCAGCAGTTCCTCGCCGAGAATGGCGAAGGTTGCAAGTGCCGCTACGAACAAGGGCTGGCGCGCTCTCAGCACGATGCTGCCTGCGCCAACGAAGACCACGAGCAGTCCGCCCAGCCCCCCGGAGAC
>TARA_R110002049_G_scaffold6416_4_pt1 | contig 11028 bp, 10 predicted proteins | sample TARA_R110002049 | Tara Oceans TARA_R110002049 (sample SAMEA4396941) | marine metagenome | biome: Polar Biome; feature: [SRF] surface water layer (ENVO:00010504); material: water (ENVO:00002006), including particulate matter (ENVO:01000060) such as... | depth 5 m
AAATTGGTGAACATCGTGACGGTGAGGATAAGGATGGATGGCCAGTCAGCTTTACAACAACTTGTAAAACACTATGCACAGCAACCTGAACGCTTAAGTAAACAAGTGCGAATAGAGCAAGCGCTGAGACAAGCAGTTACCCAGGAGTGGCCTAACCAGACTCGCCTACCTTCTCACCGGCAACTAGCGTCAGCGTTAGGCGTTGCTCGGTATACACTGTCACTAGCCGTTGCGACGCTGCTTAAAGAGGGTCTGCTTAAGACTTCTCATGGCAGTGGTACTTGGAGCTGCAAAGTGTCGGCCCCTGCTGTCTCAAAACCCAGAAGTGCGCAGCTATCAAAACGTGCACAACGAGTGTTGCGTTGGCCGGGTGCGAGTACTGTCCAAAGCGGGGCCTTCGTCCCCGGCATTCCCGATATCGCCCAGTTTCCAATGCGTAAATGGCGGCAGCTCTACGCCAGCGTAACGGTGCCGCAGAATGCCCTGCTGCTTTCTTACTCCACCGGTGGCTACGGCCCGTTGAAGCGCGCGATACGCGATTTTTTGGCGCGCTGGCGCAATATCAATTGCGACACGGAGCAGATCATCATTACTGACGGCACCCATAACGGCATTGAGCTATGCGCCGTGGCGCTGGCCGATGTTGGCGACAGCGTTGCTATGGAATCGCCCTGCTACTGGGGAGCGCGCAACGTGTTTACCGCTGCGGGTTTAGAGATTCAGATGCTGGCTTGGCAGCCAGGCCAAGGGCATGCGCTGCCGCCTGCCCCTGACCCAGTAAAGCTGGCCTACCTCACAGGCTCGCACCACTATCCACTCAGCGTGCCTACCCGTGCTGCCGACAAACAACGCTTATGCGACACCTTAGCGCCTACTTATATTATCGAAGACGATTACGAGTTCACCCGCGACGACCACCCTAACCTGCTCTTCGACCCACACTCAGAGCGCCACTTGCTGGTCGGCTCGTTTTCCAAGATGATGTTTCCAGGTTTGCGGTTGGGCTATTTAGTAGTACCGCACCATTTAGCGGGGCCGATGAACCGCCTACGCAGCGAGCTTTTCCGCGAAGGGCGCATGCTGGATCAGGCCGTACTGGCACAGTTTATTTTCGATGGCGATTTAGACGCTTGGTGCCGACGCATTCAGCGCGACTATTTAGGGCGCCAGCAGGTGCTGCATGATCAACTACGCTCGCTGCCGCAGGTACGCAGCGTTTCGCCACCCAGTAGCGCCATCAGTCTGTGCGTCGAATTTGAACCGGGCATTAACGATGTAGGGATCGCTCAATCACTACTGAAAGAGCATTTGATCGTGCGGCCATTAAGCCCTGTTTGTGCACCAACAGATCCGCGAGTTGGCTTAGTGATGGGCGTCGGAATGCTGTCAGGGGAAACGTTGGTCCGTGAAGCGCAGCGCCTGCGTCGCAGCCTGGAAGCGCTGCTGCGCTAGGCGCTATTGATAGCACATGAGTAATGGCTCATTTGATTTGCTGGTAGCTCTTCTCAACACCTTACCCACAAGCTTTATAACGCTTATCCACAAACATATTCACAAGGACTTTTATGCGTTCCCCTGTTGATAATTTTATAGGCTGTTTTACCTCAAGCTCTTCAGTGGCTCTCGCTAGGCTACGTCTATGGGCGTCGCTGGCGTTCGTGTTACTGCTCTCTGGCTGCGCCACTTTTGCCCCCAACCCACCCCAGGATCAAAGCAATATCTGCGAGATATTCCGCGAGCAGCCCAGTTGGTACGACTACGCTCAGGAGTCCGAGGAGAAATGGGGGACGCCCATAGCCACACAAATGTCGTTCATCCAGCAGGAATCCTCGTTTCGCAGCCATATTCGTCCTGATCGAAAATACTACTTAGGCTTTATCCCAGGCCCGCGTCCTTCCTCTGCTAAAGGCTATGCGCAGGCACAGGACCCTGTATGGGAAGAGTATGAAGATCAAGCAGGCAGCCTCTTCTCGCGGCGTACCCATATGAAACACGCCACGGATTTTATTGGCTGGTATAACCGCCGTTCACAGCAACAGGCGGGGATATCACTCAGTAATCCCGAGCACCTCTATTACGCTTATCACGAAGGCGCTGGCGGCTATCAGCGCGGCACTTACCGCGGCAAACCTCAGGTATTGAGTGCGGGTAGGCAAGTGGCGGCGCGCGCCAACCGTTACCAAGCCCAGCTCAACGCTTGCGAGGCAGAATTTCAGTGCCGCAAGTTTTATCAGGTCTGGCCGTTTTGCCGTAGTTAAGGGATAGACGATGTCACTATGGATTGGAGCGGCCCTGGTTAGCGTGGTGTTTTTCACCTCCATGCTGTCGGGTGTATTTGGTATGGCAGGCGGCTTGGTACTGCTATGGTTTCTACTGCTGATTTTCCCAGCGGGCACTGCAATGGCGGTGCACGGTGTGATACAGCTAACGGCGAATGGGTCACGAGCATGGCTTTCACGGCATTATATTGTCTGGCGCATCGTCGCTTTTATGACGCTGGGTGTACTGAGCGCCGCAAGTCTACTGCTGCTATTCAACTACAGCCCTAATGCCGCCAGCGTATCAATTTTGATTGGCTTGATGCCCATATTGGTGTGGATGCCGAAGCGCTGGTTTCACCTGGATGCTAACCGTGCTAGCCACGCCCTGTGCTGTGGTATCGCATCTGGAGGATTGACGATAGCGGCGGGGGTTTCCGGGCCGTTGATTGATATCTTCTTTGTGCGCTCACGTATGGATCGCCGCCAAGTAGTGGCCACCAAAGCGATGATTCAGGTCGTGGCGCACAGTATTAAAATACTCTTCTACCTGGGTGCCGCCATGGCGCTTAGCGCTGGCGAATGGGGCATCGTATTGCTAGCGGCACCGTTTGCCATGCTCGGCACTCAAGCGGGGAACCGCATTTTACACCGTCTCACCGATGCCAACTTCCGCACCTGGACCCGTTGGATCGTGACCGGCATTGGGGTTTTCTACTTTCTGCAGGGGATATTTTTGCTAAGCCATTAATTTTAATTATTGTGATTTGAGCATACGGTTTAATAAATTGATGCATGAACCCGCTGTCGGGTGCCGCGTGGGCAGTAGCCACAATCGACTTGTGGCAATAGGGAAAGTGCAAAAGCAGGCGCTCCGGTCTCACCGAAGCGCTTGTCATCGCGAAGATGACTACTCACCGGCTGCCAGCCATTCATCGACCTGATCGCGGTTTTCGTCGAGCCAAGTCTGCGCACCGGTTACCGGGTCGCCCTGGGACTCGATCTCGGCCATCAGCTCGCTCAAGCTATCGTCACTCATATGCCAGGCATCGAGTACCGCGGTGAGCCACGGATCATCCTCGGAGAACCCCTCGCGTGAGAACCAGTAAATAGTGTCGCCGTCGCCATAGATATTCTCAGGGTCTTCCAGATACTTGAGGTCATAGTTGGCAAATGCCCAGTGCGGGCTCCACAGCGTCACCAAAATCGGCTGCTCGTTCTGATAGGCGCTATCGAGCGCGGACATCATCGCTGGTTCGGAACTATTCATCTGACTGATTGGCAGCTCATAGGCCTCGACGGCCTCGTCGGACAAAGCAGCGATCGCCGAGCCGGAATCGATACCCAGAATCGTTGGGCTGCCCTGGTATTCAAACTCATCAGCACGTTCGACTAATTCAGGAATAGAGTCGATATCGACATAGCTCGGCACCACAAGCCCCAATGCAGTCTTGTCATACCACGCATCGTGAACCTCAAGCGTATCCTTATAGGGCGCCAGATACTCCTTATCGGTATTGGGCAGCCAGATCTCCAGGGATAGGTCAATATCATTGCTCGCCATCCCAGCGTAGAGTGCGCTCTTGCCGACATCGGAAAGCTCAATGTCATAACCTTTATCGTCGAGAACCAGCTTCCAGAGGTTGGCGACGGCAATGTTCTCTGCCCAGTTGTTGGTGCCGATGACCAACGTTTTCTCCTCAGCGTGTACCTGGGCGGTAGCTGACAAAGTGAAAAGCACCGCCGCCGCGCAGGGATAAAAAGCAATTTTCATAACGTTTTCCTTTAGTTTATTAATATATTTAATAATTTTATGTTATGGATTTTAACTATATCATGGATACTGCGCAGTTAAATGCGTGTCAACATCATGGAAACGCCTGTCATGCTATGTAGGTAAAAAAGACATCGACTCACTATTCACCTGCGATCACAAGACACCTGCTCAGGTCTCGCCAACGGGCCTACGTTCCAGCCCCTGAAACTCGACAAACTCCTGCATGCGTTCCCACAGTCGATCGCCGTAGATATAGTTGTCATCGCCTGCCGTGCTGGCAGCCCTAATAAGGGCACCCACAGCTGGCTCGAAGAAAAACGGGATCGAGTGCCGCGAGCGGGTCCCGCCGACGATGCGGTGCTCCGTGGCCTGAATTCGCCCACCAGACCAGTCCGCCAGCAAACGGCCAAAATTAACCACCAGTGCATTGTCACGTGGAGGTACCTCTTCCCAATCACCGCTGGGCGTGCGCACCTGCAGTCCACCGACGCTGTCCTGCCACAACAACGTGATAAAGCCGTTATCAAAATGGGGCACGCCCACCAGCCAGCGGCGCGCACTATCGCTACCGTCAATCGCTGGCATGACGGCCAACTGCCCGGCCGTGCGTTCGGGATAATGAATCAGGCGCAGTGTGGAGTTGCCGTGTTCAAAGGGTTCCAGCAACTCTTCACGCGGTATTTCCAGCCCGTCGGCCAGCGCGGTGGCAATCACACCGCCAAGCGATTCCATTGCTCGGTAATAATTAGACGCATCGGTCGCCCACCCCGGCAGTACTGATTCCGGCGGTTGGGGAGTTGGCTCTCGCAACGGGTCACCGCTTAACGCATCCGCTCGCTCTGGGTGAGCAACGTCCGGACCGAGATCGACACCTTCCTTCCAGGTCGGATCCTCGTCCTGAGGCGGAAAATAGCCTCGATAGACATTAGTGTTGGCCGGTTCGAACTTGTGCCGTGCTAGTGGTTGCTTATGCGTCTCGTCAAGTTCGAAAAAGCGCAACAGCCGAGCGTGGATATCGTCGCGAAGACCGAGTTGTTCAGGCGCAATACCCACGGTCATGAAGCCAGAGTCGCATGCGGCATTGGCGATCGCCTGAACCGTCTCGGCGCGCGCCAGATCATCGACAAGGAGCGGCGTCAGATCGATATGCGGAATTAGGGTCTGAGTCATAGAAATCTCTTTTGTCTGGTGGTGGACTGAGACACTTGGCTTAATCAGCCTGCCAAGAGTCTTTCATCAAGGTGGTAGTCCGACAGCAACTCCACCTGCCCATCATCACGGATATAAAGCTGTTCCTCCATTTTGACCCCCTCGCCGCCAGCCTCGTGGCCGATAAAGCTTTCGACGCAGAGCGTCATGCCTGGCTGCATGATGCCGTCATAGCCCTTATCGTCGATGTCCTCGCGATGAACAATATAGGGATATTCGCCGGTCATCCCGACCCCATGGGCCAGTGCAAAGTAACGCCGCGCCTTGTAGGGCTGAGGAATCTGCCACGCCTTCTCGGCGTACTCCTTGAATGTCATGCCTGGAGCGATCAACGCCATGTTGGTGCGCACCTGGTCGAAGGCCATGCGATAGAGCTCACGCTGCTTGGGGGTGGCTTCACCATCGCCGCACAAAAATGTCCGCGAGAAATCGGCGTAGTAGCCATAACGGCCGACCACGTCGGTATCCAGGGCGACCAATTCCCCCGCCTGCATCGCCCGATCGGAACACTCCTGAAACCAAGGGTTAGTGCGTGGGCCAGAGTTCATCAGCCGCGTTTCGACGTAATCGGCGTCGGTAGCGATGATGTGCTGGTGCAGGTACGACCAGACCTCATTCTCCGTCGCACCGGGGCGGATCGCCGCTTCCAGCTTGCGCACGCCCTGCTCCACTGCCCGCAGCGAACTGCGCACCATCTTGATCTCGTTGGGCACCTTGATCGCTCGTGCCCGCTCCAGCGGCACCTGGGCATCGCAGATCTGCCAACCCCGCTCGACCAGCGCGAAGGCAGCATGGGAGGTCGCGCTCTCAATGGCTACCTTATCGCCCTTTTGCCCGCCGCACTGGCGCACCAATGCGTCGATCTCGTCGGCCCATGCCTGGGTGGTCTGCTGAAGTTGATCATCACAGAAATAGTAGGAGATCGCCGTCGCAGGACGTGTCTCATCAATGCCAGGCAACCCTTCGGTAAGGTGGGCGCAGCCGGAGAACTCGAACATCACTACCGGGCCTTCCGCGGGAACAAAGGCATAACGGGCAGGGTTACGTGCGGAGTAGACCTGCATGTTTCGCGCACCGGTGGCGTAGCGCACGTGGGTCGGATCGAACAACACGGCGGCGACGATATCGCGCTTTTTTAATTCGGCCCTTGTCCTGAACAGACGATCGAGCAAAATCTGTTGGATCTCATCCGCAGTCGGTTCGCACTCGAAAGGCTCGCGTGTTGGCGCCAGAATGCCGGTGCCGTCTAGCATTGATGGTGCGCTGGAAAGAAAGCTTGTCATGGTCGGTGTGGCCCGTCTTATCAGAATGAGCGGACACGCACCACATAGGGCGCGTGCATGCCGTTTATTTGTTAATGAAATCTCTATCTAGTCGAGCAGACCGTCGACGCGGGCCTCGCGACGACGCTCCGCCTCGATATGGGCTTCGGAAACACGCCCATAGAGCTGACGTGTCCGCTCAAGCCGACCAACTACACCCGGCTGCTGGGAATAGGCAAAAATGGCGGTGTGGCGCTCGCGCTGACCGCTAACTCGCGTCACGCGATGCAGTGAATAGCGCCCCTTGAATAACTGCAAATCGCCTGGGTGAAGCTCTAGCGTCCGCGGGGTGGTCTCGTCCTCACCGCGGATCACCATGCCAACCGCAGGGTAGTTTTCGCCGGCAGGCGTTCGGATGTTGGGGCAGTACTGAAACTCACCGCCAGTATCCGGCTGCTGGGTCATCATCGAGACGATGTATTCATTGGTATCGTAGTGCCACGGCTGCTCGGTACCGGGTGGGAGTACGTTCTGAACCAGTCCGGCGAACGGATCCGCGTACTCGTAAACGTCTGTCTCACCAAGGCACTCGGCCACCAGGCGCTTCATCACCAGTGACACATAAAGCTGATGAATCACGGCATCGGCAGGGATCAAATCGCGTGTCACGAAACCGCTGGTGCGCTCCATGAAGAGGCGACGCGGATCGGACTCATCAAGCGTCGTATCGTCACTCGTAAACCAAGCATTGACCCGACGACTGGAGTAATAACTCTTGGCCGACATCTGCTCGCCCTCTTGGCGTGCCTGGGCCAGCGCCTCTGGGCGCAGAAAGCCTCGCAGCACGGCGCAACCCTCGCGATTCAGATCCTCGCGCACCCGGGCGATCTCTGCTTGCAGGCGGGCATCTTGAAAGTCATGCAGTGGATAACGTTGGGTGTCGACCAGCGCACTCAAATCGGTGCGCTCGGCGTCGGCCAGCCAGCGTTGGGCAACGTCAGGGGTGAGTGCGGCAGCGATTGTACTCATGTGAAATGACCTCTCGATCAGCAGGATTTGCGGCATCTGCAGAACGGTTTTCGTTGCCCGTTACATTGGGCTATCCATCTGCATGGCCTATACTGGCGGGATCGAATCCATCAGGGAAACGAGTCCTTCCAATGACAACCATCGGCGTTTCCGATAGCTCGAGATTGGCAGCACTGGACAGCGATCTGCTGCTCGCCTTCGTCACTGTCGCCGACAGCGGAGGCTTTACGGCCGCAGCGCGTTATCTACACAAGACCCAGTCAACCATCAGCCTGCGCATCAGCACGCTGGAATCTCGCCTCGACACGCTGCTGATCGAGAGAAATGGCCGCCAACTCAAGTTGACCGGCGACGGTGAAACCTTCCTCGTCTATGCCCGGCGCTTGCTACAACTGCAACGCGAAGCGATTGCCGCGCTGGGTCGCGCTCAGCCGGTCACGCTGCGTTTCGGACTGCCGGAGGATTACGCCGACACATGGCTGCCCGCACTGCTTGAGCGCTTTGGCGAGCAGCATCCCGAAGTGCATGTCCATATACACTGCCGGATGTCGACCGAACTGCTGGAACAGCTGGAACAGGGCTCCCTGGACGTGGTGCTGGCGGTAAGGCACGCACCCACCAGCGGCGGCCGACGCGTTGCCACCGAAGAGGTCGTATGGGCAGCGCATCGGCGCTTCGAGCTAGATCCCTCCCGGCCACTGCCGCTGGCGCTATTCCCGGAGCAGTGCATCTACCGGCGCCGGGCGCTGGCGGCACTGACCGGCATCGGTCGCGACTGGCAGCTTGAATCTTCCAGCCAGAGCCCCAGCGGACTGCGTGTCATCGTCAACCAGGGCCGCACGATCACCGTTACTGACCGCCGCTCGCTGCCCGAGGACTGGAAAGTCATCGAAGACGCCGAAGGATTGCCGCCGCTGCCACCAGCAATACTCGAGGTGCATCGCTCCCCCAGTCTGTCCCATCCAGCATTCGATGACTTCATGGCGTTGATTGATGAGGTTTTGGAGGCGGTCTCAGCGACTAGCCCAAGCCACCATCACCATATGGCTGATGTGATCTAACCAAAGCACCTGTGACCGGCCCCCCTGGGCCGTGCGTTTTCTCGACTAAGTCGCCCTGCTGGATTCCCTATTCGCTGCGCCTGATCAAGAGCAGTTATAGCGTATCGACATTAGGGCTTTCGCGTTGAGGGCTATAAAAGCGATCTTCCAATAGATGCCTATACTGACCATAGCCATCAACGGAGGTCGCTATGGATTATCATCACTACCGCAAAGCCCTGACTGAAACACTTGCCCAGAGTGAAGTGCCCTTTCCCGCTGCCGAATACCAAGCGCGCCTAGATAAGGTGCGTCAGACGATGACCGAGCAAGGGTTAGATGCGCTCCTGCTCACCGATCCCGCTGATATTAACTACCTCACTGGCTATCACACCTTTGAAGTCTCGGTTCACGCCTGCCTTGTCTGCACCCAGGAACGGTTAGTGTTGCAAGTCGCCTCGATTGAAACAGGGGCGGCAGTCGTCACCGCTCAGGTTGATGAGATCATCGGCTACCGCTGGGAAAACCTCGATGAAATCATCGCGCCATTGGCGGATCTGCTGGCCCACTGCCAGAAAATCGGTATTGATGGCTGGAGTGCTGGGCTGCGCTTTGGCGTGATTGATGCACTGCTGAAGACCATTGGCCGCGAGCGCTTTTGCGAAGCAGGCGCGTTAGTCGATGCAATTAGAATTGTTAAAAGCCCTGCTGAACTGGAGATGCTGCAAGAGAGCGCGCGGATAACCGCTCTAGGCCTTGAGACCGCGATTCAGAGCATTCGCCCGGGCATGACTGATAACGATATTGCCGCGGTGGGTGCCAAAGCGCTGTTGGAAAACGGCAGCGAATTTATGAGCCTGCAGCCGATCGTGACCAGCGGGCACCGTATTGGTGTGATACATGTTAACCATAAGCGGCGTGTCATTCAGCCTAACGAGCCAGTGTTTCTGGAGTTTGGCGCCGCGTATCAGCGCTACACGGCCCCCATGATGCGTACTGCGGTAACCGGCGTACCAAATGCGTCTTTATTAGCCACTCGCGATCTTTGTCGTTCAATATTTGAGGCTCTGTGCGACACCATGCGGCCCGGCAATACCTTTGATGCCGCTGCCCAGGCGGCTGATGCCTTACTCGCCCCGCAGCGAGACCAGTATTTTTTCTCCGGCGTGTTTGGCTACGCCGTGGGCGCACAATTCCCGCCTAGTTGGGTGGAGGGCACGGGTTTTATCGCCAAAGGACAGCATCGCCCCTTTGAAACCAATATGGTCTTTCACCTTCCGCTCTGCCTAAGGGTGCCCGGCCAGTGGGGCGTAGGAATAAGCGACACCGTGGTGGTGACCGAGCAGGGAGCCAAACCGCTAACCAATAACGACTGGCAGCTGTTTGAGGCACACTCATAACCTCTCACATAGACATTCTCATAGCCCCTACATTGACACGTTCATAAAGTAGCGCTATCGTCAGCACAGATGCAAATGAGAAACACTCTCTTTTTATTCACTAAGCAGCCAGACAGTCGTGAGGGATCAATGGGATGACTAGCGAGCAGCGGCAACTTCGCCAAACGGTCATGTTTTTGCGCACCTCTTTTGAAGCGGTTCAGCACTCCATTGCTGGCCGCCTGGAGGACCCGCTGCCCTGCTGGATGGATACCGCCATGATGTCGATGCTTTCCCGCGAGCTGACCCGCTGCTGCCAGCAGTCCAAGCCGCTGTTTGCGCCTCCCGTTACGGAGCAGCTTTACATCGCCTCGCAACAGTGTGACCTGCTGCTGAAGCAGTGCCCCGGGGTGCTAAGCAGCGCGGTGTGCCATCGCCAGTTGAGCGCCATCATGCTGCCGCTGGCCAGCGCCCTTCAGCAAATTGATAGCCCTGCCAAGCGGCGCTGGCCTTGGTTGCGGCAATAAAAACACATATTGAAACCAAAACCCCGCTTTAAGTGAACTGACCCCATAAACTTGGACAGTGAAAAGCTAAGCGGTTAAGGCCTGATTTCGGTACTGCACCGGACTCAGGCCTTTTAGCTTGGTCTTGATACGCTCGTGGTTGTAGTAATGGATATATTGGCGGATGCCCGCCTGTAACTGTTCAATATCGTCGAACCGATTCAGGTAGAAATATTCAGACTTCAGCGTTCCAAAGAAGCTCTCTATCGCGGCATTATCCAGACAATTTCCCTTGCGTGACATGCTCTGGATTACGCCATACTCTGCAAGCTTGCGCCGGTAAGCAGGCATCTGATATTGCCAACCTTGGTCGGAATGCAGTAACGGTGCGTCTTGGTTGACCAGCTTGGCCAAGGCTTTCTTGAGCATTCCCCCTACCAGCGAGAACTGTGGCCGCTTCTGTATTGAGTAGGACACGATTTCCCCATTGTAGAGGTCCATCACAGGCGATAAGTACAGCTTTTCGCCTCGGACATTGAACTCCGTGACGTCGGTGACCCACCGTTGG
>TARA_R110002049_G_scaffold48694_1_pt1 | contig 11016 bp, 10 predicted proteins | sample TARA_R110002049 | Tara Oceans TARA_R110002049 (sample SAMEA4396941) | marine metagenome | biome: Polar Biome; feature: [SRF] surface water layer (ENVO:00010504); material: water (ENVO:00002006), including particulate matter (ENVO:01000060) such as... | depth 5 m
GGCCTCGATGTGGCCGATCGCATCCGCTACGATTCGCCCGAGATCAACGGCTTCCATCTGTCCACGAGCCTGTTGGACAGTGGCATCATCGACGCCGCCCTGTACTATTCCGGCGACGTCTCGGGCATCACCGTCGAAGCCGCGGCCGGCTGGTACAACGGATCAGGTAATACGGACGCCTTCACGGACGGGATTTCGGGCTCGGTCTCGGCGCTTGCGCCGAGCGGCTTCAGCCTGACGCTGGCGGCCGGTACCAAATCCTCCGCCACCCAGGGCCGCGACGATCCGAAGTTCTATTACGGCAAGGTCGGTTATCAGACGAAGCTCAATACCTTCGGCACGACCGCCTTCGCCGTCGACCTGGGGCGGTTCGAGGATTCGGCGCAGAACGGCGATACCCTCGATACCTTCGGCGCCCAGGCGGTGCAGGAGATCGAAGGGACCGGCTCCAGCGTCTATGTCGCCTACCGCTATCACACGCTTGATCGCAGCGGCACCGACTTCGACGCCATCCACTCAATCATGACCGGGGCATACGTGGCCTTCTAATTCCAGGACTTCCGATCCAGGAATATCCAACGGGCCCCGTCAATCGGGGCCCGTTTCCTGTTCCGGGGCCTGGGCCCTGCGGCAACGGGCGGCCGCCATCAGCGTGATGGCGCCGAAAATGCCCGCAAACAGAGTCATGGCCAGAACCCCGTCATATCCGGCGACCAGCCAGACCAGCCCGGCAAGACCCGGGGCGAGGGCGGAAAACCCGATATAGGGCATGGCCAGAATTCCGGCGATGACGCCATAACGCCTGCGGCCCAGAAGTTCGGCGACGATGACCGGGCGGGTGATGCTCATGACCCCGTTGCCGGCCCCCTGGAACAACACGAAAACGACCAGCAGACCGGGCACCGAATTGGCCCCTAGCAAGGCAGCCGAGGCGATCGCCATGGCCAGCAGACTGACCGCCGCGATGGGCGGCGCCGAGGTCACGTGGCGCTGCACGGCAAGCACGCAAAGCCGGCCCGCGACCTGCATGGGCCCGATCATCGATGCGGCAAGAACCGCCGTTTCCGGCCCGACCCCGCGTTCCGCCAGCAACGGCAGCATGTGGGAAATGATGGCGAAATGATTGAACGCCATCATGGCGTAGGCCACGGCGAGCAGCCAGAACACGATATTCCGTGTCAGGTTCAGCGGCTTTCCCGTATTCGCCGCCGCACCTTCGGCCGGGGCCGGGGCTTCTTTGCCATGGTGGGCCAGACCGAAGAACAGCAGCGGCACGCAGACAAAGGCCGCCAGACCGGCAAACACCAGCACCACATTGCGCCAGCCCATGATTGCGTCCAGGGTATGGACCGTCGGGAACGCCACCGTGCCGGCGAACCCGGCGACCAGGGTGACGATGGTGATCGCCTGGCGTGAACGGTCGCCCATGATCCGGGTCAGGATCGCGAAACAAGGTTCATACAGGCAACCGGCCATGATCACGCCGATCCCGGCCCAGACGGCGTAGAATTCCCATAATTCGGTCACCCGCGACAGCGCCACCAGCATCACCGCACCCGTGAAGGCGGAGCCGATGAACAGGCGCCGGCCGTGTCCATGATCGATCAGGCGCCCGGCGACGGGGGCAAGGAAAGCGGAGACCAGAAGCGCCGTGGTCAAAGCGCCCGCGATTTCCAACTTGGTCCAAGGGAATTCCTGTTCCCAAATGCCCAGCAAGGCCGGAAACAGATAGTAGAAACCGGCCCACAGCAGGGTTTCCGCCACGGCGAGCGGCCAGACAACGCGGCGGAACGTATCACCAGACGCCACGGGAATGCTCCTTGGGTGGACAACGGCGGAAACGCGGGCGGACGCCCACTGCATTTGTTTAGACCAATTTTCGCGTAGAGGCAAAACAAGGGGGAAAGGCTTTTCCCATAAGAAGAGGCGTCAGGGATACAGGTCCTGGGACACCTGCATCTCGTGCCGACAAGCGACACACCTGACACCTCTCTTGGAGCCGGCCAGGCTCCACGCTTATGAAAAACGCCTATCCGCCTGTGAAACCCTTCCTCCCGCGGCCGCACCCTGGGCAGAGATCGAACCCCGGGACGATGGGTCTTTGGACTTGCGACCGGCGCGCGTTCGAAAACGTGCCCCGGGCCTGGGCCCTACGGCGGGATGCCGGACTGCGGCTGATACCGGCTCTCCCTCCCTCCGGATCGGCGAAGCGAAGCTTCGTCTTTCTTTCGGGTGGCCCGACCGGACGGCCGGGACCATGGCGACGCCTTTCAAAGCGCGCAACATCATGGTCTTGGCATATGTGTCGCGGCAACGCGGAAACCTGGGGATTAGCGGCGAAAGTTGTGCATAACTCCCGTATCTTCCCACATTTCATCCACAGGTTTTCCCCAGGTGGTCAGGGACATTCCACCTAACCCATTGAAAGGTTATGGAACCACCATATCGCCGCCGCCAAAACCGCGACGGCACGATCTGCATCGAGACTTGCGGACGCCAATGGGATTTATTGTGGGATACAAAAGACCATATACCATAAGTATCTGAAATCGTGACATATCCAATCGCCAACAGACGTTTGCGCAATTGCGAAATAGGCGTTAGGTTTGCCGCGGATTCATCAACAGGCGAGGTTCTCCCATGGCGCGTCGTGAACGGCCCCTGTCGCCCCATCTGCAGGTCTATCGGCCGCAAATCACTTCCGTATTGTCGATCACGCATCGCATGACCGGCATCGCCCTTGCGGGGGGCATCCTGATCCTGACCTACTGGCTGACGGCCGCCACCTACGGCGCCGACGCCTTCGCCGCCGCCCAGGCGGTGATCGGGTCCTGGGTCGGCCAGGTCGTTCTCTGGGGGCTTCTGTTCTCACTTTATTATCATCTGGGCAACGGCATCCGGCACCTGATGTGGGACGCCGGGTCTGGCTTCGACCTGCCGTCGGTCCGGCGTACGGGCATGCTGGTCGTGCTGTTCGCCGTCGTCATGACGGCGGCGACGCTCGGTTGCGCCTACTTCGTGATCGGAGGCTAAGCCCATGGAAATGCGATCCCCCTTAAGCCGCGTGCGCGGTCTGGGTGCTGCCCACGAAGGCGTCGCCCATTGGTGGGCCCTGCGCCTGACCGGCGTCGCCCTGGTGCCGCTGACCCTGTGGTTCATCTGGGCCATGTCCGGACTTCTCGGCGCCGATCTGGCGGCCATGAAGACCTGGATGGGCACCGGACAGAACGCGGTCCTGTTGATCCTGCTGATCGTCGCCGGCATGCACCACGCGCAGCTTGGCCTGCAGGTCGTGATCGAGGATTACGTCCATTCCGAAAGTGCAAAAACCGTTTCACTGATCCTTATTAAGCTCGGCGCCGTATTACTGGGTGTGCTCAACATCTTCGCCGTTCTCAAGCTGACCTTCGGGAGCTGATTCGCAAATGTCCAAGGCCTACGAACTCACCGATCATAAATACGACGTCGTCGTGCTGGGCGCCGGCGGCGCCGGGCTGCGGGCGACGCTGGGCATGGCGGCGGCGGGACTGAAGACCGCCTGCATCACCAAGGTGTTCCCAACCCGGTCCCACACCGTGGCGGCCCAGGGCGGGGTGTCGGCCGCGCTCGGCAACCTGGATGAAGACCATTGGGAATGGCACATGTACGACACCGTCAAGGGCGCCGATTGGCTGGGCGACCAGGACGCCATCGAATACATGTGCCGCGAGGCCGTGCCGGCGGTGATCGAAATGGAACACTTCGGCATGCCGTTTTCCCGCACCGACGACGGGCGCATCTACCAGCGCCCGTTCGGCGGCCACATGCGCAACTTCGGCGAAGCCCCGGTGCGCCGCGCCTGCGCCGCCGCCGACCGCACCGGCCATGCCATGCTGCATACCCTGTATCAGCAGTCGTTGGCCCATAACGCGGAATTCTTCGTCGAATATTTCGCCCTCGACCTGATCATGAGCGACGACGGCGTGTGCGAAGGCGTCGTCGCCTGGAACCTGGACGACGGCACCATCCACACCTTCCGCGCCCATCAGACCGTGATGGCGACAGGCGGTTACGGCCGGGCCTATTTCTCCTGCACCTCGGCCCATACCTGCACGGGCGACGGCAACGCCATGTTCGCGCGCGCCGGCCTGCCGCTGGAAGATCACGAATTCGTGCAGTTCCACCCCACCGGCATCTATGGCGCCGGCTGCCTGATTACCGAGGGGGCCCGCGGCGAAGGCGGATACCTGACGAATTCCGAGGGCGAACGTTTCATGGAACGCTATGCGCCGACGGCCAAGGACCTGGCGTCCCGCGACGTCGTGTCGCGCGCCATGACCATGGAAATCCGCGAGGGCCGCGGCATCGGCGACAACAGCGACCACATCATGCTGCACCTGGAACATCTGGGCTCGGACACCCTGTTGCAGCGCCTGCCCGGGATCACGGAAACAGCCAAGATCTTCTCCGGCGTCGACGCCACGAAAGAGCCGATCCCCGTGCTGCCGACCGTGCACTACAACATGGGCGGCATTCCGACCAACTACATGACCGAGGCCCTGAACCCCACGGACGACGACCCGGATGCGGTCAGCCCCGGCATCATGGCCGTCGGCGAATGCGCCTGCGCCTCCGTGCACGGGGCCAACCGGCTGGGCACCAACTCGCTGCTCGACCTGATCGTGTTCGGCCGCGCCGCCGGCTTGCGCGCCGCCGAAACCATCAAACCGGGCGCGCCGCTGCGCCCCTACCGCTCGGGCTGCACGGACAAGGCGCTGGACCGCCTCGACCGCATCCGCCATTCCTCGGGCAGCACCAAGGTCGCCGAAATTCGCGACGCCATGCAGCGCACCATGCAGAACGACGCCGCCGTCTACCGCACTTCGAAGACCCTGAAGGAAGGCTGCGAGAAGATGGATCAGGTGTGGAAATCCAAGGACGACATGCGCATCGAGGACCGCTCCATGATCTGGAACTCGGATCTGGTCGAGGCGCTGGAGCTGGAAAACCTGCTGATCTGCGCCAAGGCGACGATCCATTCGGCGGAAGCCCGCCACGAAAGCCGAGGCGCCCAGGCGCACGAGGATTATCCCGACCGCGACGACGCCAACTGGATGAAGCACACGCTCGCCTGGGTCAACGAAGACGGGTCCGTGCGCCTCGACTACCGGCCGGTCCATACCTGGACCCTGACCGACGAGGTCCAGTACATCGAGCCCAAGGCTCGGGTGTATTAAAAGAAGGAAGGAACGCAGCACATGGTCGAATTCAACCTTCCCGCCAACTCGCGCATTACCGAGGGCAAGACCGTCACGGCCGCCCCCGACGCGACCAATATCCGCAAGTTCAAGGTCTACCGCTGGGATCCGGACACGGACGATCTGCCGCGGGTCGACACCTACGAGGTCGATCTCGACCGTTGCGGGCCGATGGTTCTCGACGCCCTGATCAAGATCAAGAACGAGATGGATTCGACCCTGACCTTTCGGCGGTCCTGCCGCGAAGGGGTCTGCGGGTCCTGCGCCTTCAACATCGACGGCACCAACACCCTGGCCTGCACCACGGCCATCGAGGACATCAAGGGCGACGTGAAGATCTATCCCTTGCCGCACATGCCGGTGATCAAGGATCTGGTGCCCGACCTCAACGTGCCTTATGCGCAGCTGAAATCCATCGAACCCTGGCTGCAGGCCGACACCCCGGCACCGACCCGCGAACGCCTGCAAAGCCCGGAAGAGCGCGAGAAGCTCGACGGTCTGTGGGAATGCATCCTGTGCTTCTGCTGCCAGACGTCCTGCCCGAGCTACTGGTGGAACGGCGATCGCTACCTGGGCCCGGCCATCCTGCTGCAAAGCTACCGCTGGATCGCCGACAGCCGCGACGAGGCCACGGGCAAACGGCTCGACAACCTGAACGACCCGTACCGCCTGTACCGCTGCCACACCATCATGAACTGCACCAACACCTGCCCGAAGCACCTGAACCCGGGCCTGGCCATCGCCGAGATCAAGAAGTCGATCGCCGCACGGCAATAAATTTCACCTGTTTCTAACCACGCAAGGCCCGCCATTGGCGGGCCTTTTTGCGTTGTCTCGTTCCGGTGGTTAGACAAAATTCCAAATTATAGGAAAATATACTTGATATCTTATGTGTTCATGATATGTTCTTTTTCTGAGAAAATTTTAGGCACAGGATCAGACGCTCATGTTTTCACTCAAACGTCCCATAGCCCCCAATATCACCGCGGATGGGGATGACGTTTTCAACATGAAGGCGGCTTTGCGCAAAATTGGCTTTTACCGGGGGCCGGCAGACCCTATCGCCGATCATGAAATGATCCGCGGGATCAAGAACCTCCAGGCCGCGACCGGCCTTGCCGTTGATGGTGTGGTTAAGCCCAACGGTCCGACCGCATTGTTGTTAGCAAAGCTTCTGTCCGCAAACGATGGCGATGCTGATAATCCGATCTCGGGCACCCCCCCGGGAAAGGAGGGTCCGCACGTTTACAGCAGCGTCAATGCAGCGGTCACGGTCAACCTCGTCGTCGGCATCAATGCCATTGCCGCCGTCAACGTCGGCGTGGAAGTGGCCGTTGCCGGATACGGTCGGCACCGAAAACGGTAATCACGCCCCCTCATCCTTCGGAGCTTGAATTTGCCATGCTCATCCCCCACACGCTAACCGTCTTGATGACAAACACCTGCACGGCCCGATGCGCGCACTGTTGCATGAACTCCAGCCCCGAGCGCAAAGGCAGCCTGAACGCCGCAACTGTCATCAAAGCAATCAACGACCTTCACAACCGGTCTCCCCTGAGCATGATCGTTTTCGCAGGCGGAGAACCCACATTGGAGAAGCGCGCACTTGATGCGTCGCTCCGCCACTGTGTCACATTAGGCATACCAACGCGCCTAGTGACCAATGCAAGTTGGGCCCGCACATCGGCGGCCGCACAACGGACCCTTGCCCGGCTGCGCCGCGCCGGACTGAACGAGCTGAACATCAGCGCCGATGACTATCATCTGCCCTTTATACCGTTCACAAACGTGATCAATGCCTGGCGGGCGGCTCGGGAAATGGATTTTCAAGCCATCGTCATCGCCAACAGCCACGGCCCCGGCAGCCGCATCACACCCGAGTTCATTCGCGCGCAATTGGGCGAGGATGTGCCTCTTCGGTTTGACGAGGACGGCAATGATCGCACATGTTTTGACGACACGAGCGATGCCACGTACCTTTCCATTTCAAACGCAAAAGTCCAACGTTTGGAGCGTGCCGAAGTGGAACTGACCGAGCAGGCGTTCGGTTTATTGAGCGACGACGCCAGCCTAGATACACCTTGCCCGCACGCGGTGCAGAGTGCGGCACTGTCCCCTCGCGGACACCTTCTGTCTTGTTGCGGCTTCGAACTGGACGGCAACGAGGTTCTTGATTTCGGGGATGTCCGTCTGCAATCCGCCAACAACCTCGTCGACAAGGCCAATGACGATATGATCGTCGGCGCCATCGCATACTTCGGCCCCATGTTCCTGAAACGCTTCGTTAAAGTAGTGGCGCCCGAGGTCGTCTTTCCGGAACGGTATGGCTCGGTCTGTGAAGTCTGCCGCTCGGTTGTAAAGAACCCCGAAGCCGTCAAGGCGCTGCGCGACAATTTTCGCCGATTAGGGCCAATGGTGTTACAGCGCCGCATGCAAGTGAATAACAGCGGAACCCAGACCGCATGACGAGGCATCCGCACAGGAACAACCTGCCTGAAGCCATTTGTTACGACTTGTCGTTCAATGGTCGCCGTATCGGCACCTCCTGGGCGGTTGCATCCTCAGAAGGGCCCCGGGAAGTCACCTTGACTTGCTTTCAATGGATGGCGGAGGTTCCGACAATCGGACTGCAGGGGTTCCGCAAACGATCAGTATATCGCCTCTCTCGAAAGGGCCTACTCCTCGAGGCAACCATTGAGGATTCCAACGGGGGCACCGTTCATATCAAGGTTTCCCGAAACGGATTAACGATCAACGGTCGTCGCCGTGTGCTGGACCACCCCGTCGACTTCGTCCTGGAGCCAAACCAGTTTTCCCTTGTCGCGCTCCAATTGGCACTGCGGGGCCGGTTTTCAGAACATCGTGCACACGCCATGATCCCGGACACCGGCACGACCCTGCCGGTCACTCTCACATGCAAGGGCGACGTCATACGTTCGAGTTTTAATGAATCGATGACCATTGGCCCGGACGGCTTAATATCCAGCGTCGCCTTTGCATCACCGGAATCCGCTGTCCACCGCGCCCAGCGCCCCATACCGCGATGGACCACGCCTCTTTGTAAAAAGGCCCTGGCCTACTCTCCCCCAGACGACATTTCCGTGCGCGATGTCGAGATCGTCCGTTCCGATTACGATGCAGGCGCCACCGTCGCCCGCCCCAAGGCGCCATCAAACCCCATGGCGGTGGCCCTGTTCGTTGGCGGCACGGGGATCTACAACCGCCACGGCCTGACTTCACGCATGGACATTGGAACCCATTATCTGTTGGACGGCCTTGCCCGTTGTGGCGTGGCCTCCGTGCGATACGACAAGTTCAACCGACAGGCCGCCACGATCGCCGATGCGCAGGAATTCCAGGATTTTCACAGCCTGTGCCACGACACGAACCGGTGGCTCAACTGGCTGGACAGTCAAACATGGGCGCAGAATCTTCCGCGCATCATTATCGGTCACAGCCTTGGCGGTCTTATCGCCCTGTCCCAATCTGCCGCCCGTGACGATCTCCGCGCAGTGGTCACCTTGAATACGCCGGGGCGGTCACTGCGGTCGGTAACAGACGAACAGCACGCGTGGTTTCAAACCCATCTTGCCGTTACGCCACCTACCAAATTGGAAGCAACCCGAAAGCGCCAAGCGCTTCTTGGCGCCCTGGAACAAGATGACGCGTGGACGGAAGAAACCGTACCCGGCGATCTTCTGGCACTAAAGAATCAGCGGCGGCTTTTGAAAAGCCTCCTCGACCTTGATCCCGCCAACCTCGTTCACCAGGGGACTGCGCCGCTGCTTGTCATTCAGGGGGAGCGCGACATGCAAGTTACCATGAAGGATGCCCGCCTTTTGCTCTCAGCCGCGGATGAGGCCGGGCGGCCAGCAAAGCTGATCAAGGCAGCAGGCCTTGACCATCACCTGAAACGGAATAACGAAAAAGGCATGGCCGCTTTCAGGAAGTACATGGACCGCCGGCGGCGGATTCCCAGGGACTTAATCCAAACAATCGCCAAAGAGATAAAATCTGCGGTAAGTGGTTGACGAACCTCCGCCCATCATTGGCTTCACGTCAGTCGTAGGACGGCGTGCCGTGCGGGTCCTCGGGCGCCAGCGTGATGTCGCTGGTGATGTCGTGGCTGATGCCCAGTTCGGGGATGCTGAGGGTCACCTTGGCGGTCACGCCGCCGTCCTCGGCCAGCTTGCCGGACGCCAGCGCAGCGCGCACCGCGCCCTCGATCTCGCGCTGGCTGGTCACGCCGACCTGTTTCAGGAATTTCCTGATCTGCATGTTGAAGTGTTCTTCGTCCATCGGTCCCTCCGTCGTCCGGGTGGGCCCATCCGCCATTGAACGGGCTGTCCAATTCCCTCCTGGCAACCTAGGCCGTGGCCCCCGCCCGGGCAACGGTCAAAGCGGCCCTTTTCATTTGATGGAAATGGTCCTTTCATGGGGGCCCAATCCGGGCCTAAACGGAAACTTGGCGCGGCACGGGCCGCGCCCCGGATGACTGTAAGGACCACCGCCATGTACCGCCCCAAGATGTTCGACGTCACCGACGTCACCGACATGCACGCAATCATCCACGCCAACGGCTTCGCCGCCCTGGTGACGGCCGGAGCCCAGGGCATGACCGCGAGCCATATTCCCCTGCACCTGACGGACGACGGGGAATTCGGTTTGTTGTGGGGGCATCTGGCCAAGGCCAACGACCAATGGCAGGCGTTCGACGGTGGGGCAGAGGCCCTGGCCGTGTTCGGCGGCCCGCATACCTATATCTCGCCGACCTGGTACGCATCGGAAAAATCCGTGCCGACCTGGAACTACGAAGCCGTCCACGCCTATGGCCGGCCCCGGGTGATGGACGACCCGGAAGCCGTCGTCGCGCGCCTGGCGTCCCTGACCGGCCAGTACGAAGGCACGGATGACAGCGCCTGGTCGCCGCGCACCCTGCCCGCCGATTTCGTCGCCGCGCAGTTGAAGGGCATCGTCGCCTTCGAGATGCGGATCGAGCGTCTGGAGGGCAAGCGCAAGATGAGCCAGAACCGCAAGCCGGAAGACGTCGCCGGCGCCATCGACGGCCTGAAGGCAACCGGCCGCCCGGTGGAAAGTCAGGTTGCCGAGATCGTCGCCAAGGCCAACAAGGACCGGCTTTAGGATTTGCGGAACGGCTGAACCAGCAGATCGGCGAGGCCCAGCCGCGTGGCATCGCGATAGCCGCCGACGCCGATCGCCATGGCGTCGTGGCCATCGCGGGGCTGGGCCCGGTAGGTGCCGAACAGGCGGTCCCAGACCGACAGGTTGAAGCCGAAATTGCTGTCCGTCTCGTCCCGATGGACGGAGTGGTGAACCCGGTGCATGTCCGGCGTCACGAGGACGCGGCGCAGGGCAGCGTCGAGCCCCAAGGGCAGGCGCAGGTTGGCATGGTTGAACAGGGACGTCGCGTTCAACACCACTTCGAATACCACCACGGCCGCCGCCGGCGCCCCTAAGGCCAGGACCAATCCGACCTTGATCGCGATGGACAGCAGGATTTCCAGCGGGTGAAACCGCACGCCCGTGGTCGTATCAATGGCCAGGTCCGTGTGATGCACCCGGTGCAGGCGCCACAGCACCGGAATGTGGTGAACCGCGACATGCTGGGCATAGATGGCAAGGTCCATCAGCAACAGGGAAATCCAGAAAGCCGCCCAGCCGTCCAGCCCGAGCAGGGGAAGCAGCCCCCAGCCCTGCCCTTGATCTCCTTGGGCCGCCGCCCACACCGCCGCCGCCACTGGCAGGAAGGCCGGCAACG
>TARA_R110002049_G_scaffold308721_1_pt1 | contig 11010 bp, 8 predicted proteins | sample TARA_R110002049 | Tara Oceans TARA_R110002049 (sample SAMEA4396941) | marine metagenome | biome: Polar Biome; feature: [SRF] surface water layer (ENVO:00010504); material: water (ENVO:00002006), including particulate matter (ENVO:01000060) such as... | depth 5 m
ACTAAAATACTACTTGAATTTAAATTATTTTTGCGTAAGATGAGTAATTAAAAGTAACACGCCTTGCCGGAGGGTGTTGTAAAACGTTAAACTTATGGTAATTCAGCAATATAAGCTTTATCCATATTTGATAAAGAGTTAAAATAGCTTTAAAACCATCTACATAGATATATACCGTTCTCAATTTTTTTTAAAGTTCTTATTTAGCAGGTCCGCCTGACGTTCCCAGATCCTTAGCGGTTGCAGAAAAAATATGTGCAAATTCAGCTATATGCATGTAATCATTACTTGTTTCTCCAGATTCTATTAGGGTTTTATTGCAACCTGAAAAGCTACATTTATAGCCAGTCCTTAAAGCAATAATATTTTTAGTCTTTTTTACAAACCCTGCTCTTTCCATCGTTAAATTATTCTATAATCTTCAAAACCCCTTCATTGCTTTCCTTAAAAGCGTTACTCTGGCGGAGTTTTACTTCCATCGCTTCCATATCGCTTCCATAAATGGTATGGCTAAAAGCTTGTGCGCGTTCCAACATTCTGATATACACTTTTGGGTCATTGTTTCTCGTCAGTCTGCGCAATCCTCCCAAATAATCTTCTCTATAAACGGTTGGGATGATGATTTTTGTCTGACCAAGTGTAGAGAGTTCTGCATTCATCATAACACGAGCCATACGACCATTACCATCCAGAAATGGATGCACCTCGCTTACTACAAACATGATATAGGCAGCTTTAGAAAAAGGATGTACCAATGCCTTATAAAAGTCAAATGCCTGTAATAGCGTTCCCCGTACCAATTCCATATCGACAAAGGAAGTATCCCCTGCTTGATTGTTCTTGTCCTTGAATTTACCGGGTTTCTTATCCTTACGGACATTTAACAGTATTTCGTGGCGGTACTGTAAAATTTCCAGTAGATTCTCTCCAGAGTAGGGCATTATTTTCATCTCCTGTCTATTGGAAACCAATTGATACGTACCCAATACATCGTGTGAATCTTCATTGCGTGCGGGCAGTGGTTGCTGTGTCGCAATAATCTGTTTTGCTGCATCAACTTCGAAAACAGTTCCTTCAATATAGTTTGAGAAATAGCTCTCATAAAACGCAAAATTTCGATACGCCTGATTTGTTGTATTTTGTTCTTCACGATTCCCAAACTCCTGTTGCTTCAGCTCTCTAAAGAGTGTTTCAAACAACTGCAATCGGGCAGGATCATAAGGCGTACCTATGGCACGGGCAGCTGCCAATGGGGATTTCAATTCTTTTGCAGACCGTGTTGTCAAAAGGGCGCTAATAATTTTATTGAGTTTTTCAAACTCTTTTTGCATCCCGATATCTTCTGAAATTTCCCTTGCACGGTCTCTCACGGCATTGAGTTCGTCCTCCCCATTTACACGTACTATTTGTTCCAGTTTTTCCTCTATCTGTGGATAAGCAAGCGTTTTGGAGTCGGCTCCCGTTTGTCTGGATACCTGAAGATTTTCAAGAAGGGCCCGTTCCCTTTGTGAGACCATTAATTTTCCAGAAAAGGATGTGTCGCCTTTAATAGCAGGCACGCCTTCCATAAAACGAATCGTAATACCGGGAAGTTTTACTTTCTTGGTGTATTTGTAGGTCACAAATACCTGTCCGTTGGCTGTGGGGGCAAACTCAAAAGCCGAACGATGGCTCAATACCGCACCTGGATAAAGATTGCCAAGAATAGGAAAAATGTTACGCTTGATGATGTCTGCCGGCGAGTCTTCAAGATTTGATGTGTAGAGTCTTGGTGCAATTTTGCGTACGATGCCTTCATCTTTCCATTTGGATATCCTGCGGGAAGTAACGGAATCTGACGAACCGTAGATTATTTCCTGTAGACGTATTGGAGTGTGTTTTTCCATTATAAATGTATTGGAATACAAAGCTGCAAAATATTTTCCATCAAAACAATACTATTGCAAAATATTTTCTATTAAAATCACATATAGATTTTCTGCTAAATTGTCTAATTTAAATTAAAACGTATAATATTTTCCATTATACATCTATTTGTGCACGATATTTTCCAGTAACTATTAGATTTAGAGATAAAGCAAGGTTAAATCTTTATAAAGACAAATAGTGTAAACATTGGGAGTTTTTCACAGATTAATGAACAAAGACTAGATATTTAACTCACAACGGCCACTAATTAAACAGTGTCTTTTAATCTTTCAAACCAAGCAAACCACTATAATCCTCTGGCAACTCAGCGTCAATATCCCTTAAATATGTTTTAAGGGCTTTCAAAGTGGAGTGTCCCGTAATGAGCATCAGTTTATCACATGTTTCGGAATATGAAAACTCCTCTCTAAATTTTCGAAAAAGCAGGGTTATAAAGGTGTGCCTGAAGGAATAAACGGTATATTCACTTCCCAATTGAAAGGTTCCCCCCTGTTCTTTTAGATACTCGTTGTATTTCCCTTTTAACTTTTTAAATCGTTTGGTAAAATGATCCCTGCGATATTTTTCGTTTATAGGCCAAGACCCGATACCATTGGGCGTGAACAAAAAATGATCTTGCACGGAAAAATCAAATTCCGCAATTTCATTAATGACTATATCGGGTATGATTTTTGTCTTTGCAGGTTTGTTCTTTGCCTTAAAATATAATAGTTTTTGGTCTAAATTGATATCCTTTAATTGTAAGCGACAAACCTCGATAGGTCGCAACACATTATAGGAAACAAATTTTATGAACAACAATAACAATGGGTCATTCTCCTTCATGTAGGCGAACAGGCCTTCCAATACATCCAATGCGTAGGTTTGGTGTCTAACGGAATTTGTTTCAAGTACTTTTATATTGGCCACAAAGTTCCTTTGAATAATTTCGTTGTCCTCCAACACCCCGAAAAGAGCGCTCAGAACGGCTCGGGTGTTATTGCGGTTTCGGGCACTCGTTGCTTTAAGGATTCCGTTAAGATAGCTATTGACAGTTTGTTTGGTTATTTCCAATACATTTCTTTCCAGCAGTCCCTTGTTCTTGAGATAGGTCTTGAACTGGTTCAGCCTACTCCGATAATCTGATAGTGACGTATCGCTCAAGCTCTCTGCCTTGAGAGAATATACATAGTCTAAAGCAGCCTCTGCGGTATAATCTGTGGACTCAAATTTGAACTCATCCTTATAAGGGGAAAAACCACCTTTCAGCATTTCATGGAGTACGTCCTTTATGATTCCGAAATGGAAGAGCCGTTTCTCTTTTGTCTTGTAATTCCGATTGACCTTTAAGGTAATGGGTGTTTGGCGCACCAAGAGGGGCGCCCATGCTTGCCCCTTAAGGTAGGGTGGGCGTATGAATAATAGACATACCAGCGTTTGGAAAGGTCAAAATCCTTCCCGCCATGGTAGATCTTTGGTTCTGTGAATTTCTTTTCCACGCCGTATCTGTATGCGGTATTGTATGCGGTTTGCAATATATCAAAAAAACAACCCATTGACAAAGGTTTTAAGTAACTGTTTATCAATGGGTTTGACTTGTAGCGAGAGGGGGGCACGATCCCCCGACCTCCGGGTTATGAACTCTAATCATTATGTATCAAAACTACTCAATCCATATTAAAATATACTGATTCACAGAGTTTTAGTTTTATTTGTTATTGTATTATTTCAAATAATATCAATAAATGTTGTACCTATGTTGTACCTTAGTTTTGTATATTTACTGTACACACTAATTTCCATCATTTATGTCATCAGTTAGAGCAGTTATAAGGACAAAACCCAATTCTCAAAACTTATTTCCCATTGTAATTCGAATAACAAAGGATAGGAAGACTTCTTTTTTATATACAGGTCAATATATTAAGAAGAATCAGTGGGATAATACTAAAGGACAAGTAAAAAAATCTCATCCAGATGCATTAAATATTAATCAATTAATTTTAAAAAAACTTTCAAAGGTCAATAGGGGATTATTGGATGCAGAAACGAATAATAAATATTTATCTTCAAAAAATGTTAAAAGATCAGTAATTTCTAAGAAGACTAATGAATTTTTTGAAGTAGCAAAAGTCTATCTAAAAAAAATTGAAGACAGAAAGAAATTCCATCAGTTAGATATTGAAATTAAGCGCATAGAAGTTTTTAAAGAGTTCCTTAATAAGGATAAACTTTTTTTTGATGAATTAAATATTGAATTACTCTTAAAATTTGAGAATTTTCTGCTTAACGAACGCAATCTATCAAAGCGGACAGCAGTTAATTATATGATTACCATTAGAACCATTTTTAATTTAGCAATAACTAAAACTGTTACTAATACTCAGTTTTATCCATTTGGAAAGGGGAAATATCAAATTAGATTTCCAGAAACTAGAAAGATAGGGTTGAATATTGATGAAATCAGAATTCTTGAAAACATAAATGGGCTTACAAAGCCACAACAGTATGCTTTAGATGTCTGGTTAATTAGTTTCTATTTTGCAGGTATAAGGGTTAGTGATGTGTTAAAGTTGAAATGGAAGGATTTTTTAGATGATCGATTACATTACAGAATGGGTAAGAATAGTAAGTTAGTCTCATTAAAAGTTCCAGATAAAGTATTAAATATTTTAAATAAACTTGATAGGAATATTAACTCTGTATATTTATTTAAAGAATTGGAAGACGTTGATGTAAAAGACGAAAAATTAATAAGAACTAGGATAAAAACAGCAACAAGGAATTTTAACAGACGATTAGAGATAGTTGCAGAAAAAGCAGGAATAGATAAGAAATTAAGCATGCATATTGCACGTCATAGTTTCGGAAATATCTCTGGCGATAAAATCCCCATTCAAATGTTGCAGAAATTATACAGGCATTCTTCCGTAACAACTACTATAATGTACCAATCCAATTTTGTACAAAAGGATACTGATGAGGCTCTTGAAAAAGTAATTAATTTTTAGGTTTGGTTTTTGTGGTTAGTATTTATGATACGATATAAGATAAATTGTTCTGGAGAATGAGGAACAATCCAAATTATAATTTTTATAGCATTTACAGGGGGTAAAAGAGCCATCTGAATTTAGTGACACCGAATTAGTACCTTTTTAAGAAAACTTTAACAAAACACATTATATTTAATGTGTTTTAGTGATATTTGACTATTAATATGTTTCTATTTTGGGCTCATAACCCGAAGGTCACTGGTTTGAGTCCAGTTCCCGCTACGAGTAAAGTCAAGCCCTCACAGCAATGTGAGGGCTTTCTTATTTCAATGGGTACAGAATAGGTACAGAATTCCACCATGTATCTTCCAGTTAATAGTATTTAGTTTAGTTTGATTCTTTTTGTAATCACATTTTATATTTCTTTCTGTTTTATCAATACTCGATATAAAAAAAGTTTAATTTAAACGCTAGATGAATGATAGTAAAAAAGGGAGAATGAGAAGATACCCATTCACGCTAGACTTAGGATCTAATGAAGCAATGTGTGGGAGTTCGAGTCTCCCTGCCTTTATAAAAGCCGAAGTTTTCTTCGGCTTTTTTTATGCAAAAAAACTTCTCTTTTTTTACTCAGGTACAACATAGGTACAACATTTTCTTGTTTTCGAGGACTTAATTTAAAATATTTAGATTTAAATACATTTAATATCAAAAACTATTATTTTCGTTGACTTTAATTAGAATAATAAGATTTAATACTACCAATGTTATGTTTTAAAAACTCATATGATGGAAGTGAAAAGACTTCTGGACATTTTGGGTTCTACAGAAAAGTTTGCTCAAATGGATTACACGTTTCACAGGCAGAAATTGAGTTTTCCATCAAACACAGTAAAAATAATACAGAACTTATTATGCCAATAATGAATGGCTTGTTTGATAAGTTCCTGAACGATGAGTTTTATGCCATTGTTAGGATATTCGAAAAGATGAAAGACTTTAAAATCATTGACACTAAAAAATTTGTAACAGCAATTTTGAACAAATTAAAGCTGTTTAGATATGAATATAGTGATACGAATGAAACCCCTTCAAAGAAATCTCGCAAAGTTCTTGAAACCTTAAACTATGAAGCACTACTGCTAAACGAAGAACCGAATTTAGCGTTAGGCTATAATACCTTCAACGCCATGTTGCACAATACATTAAAAAAGACATTTTCACAACAAGAAAAGTGGGATAAAAAACTTTTTAACGAGATATATGAAATGGTTTAATACCAAATAATTAAAAGTATAAAATAATCATTTATAAACACAAAATTTATATGTTGATTGCAAATTATATAAATAAGATTATTTTGCATATATTTGCAAGTGTAATAAGTACACTTGCAAATATAAATTGGTGTTAAATAATTGATTTTAATTAAGTTAACATCCTAATTCAAGAAACTAAAATGAACAAAAAAATAGATCAATTAGCTGCAGATAATATAAGAGCATTAGCTGTAGTTATGGTAGAAAAAGCAAATTCAGGTCACCCAGGAGGTCCAATGGGAGGGGCAGACTATATGCATATTTTATATTCAGAATTTTTTAATTATGATCCAACCGATATGGAATGGCCATTCAGAGATCGGTTTTTTATGGATGCAGGACATTTATCCACATTAATGTATGCGCAGTATTACCTTTTAGGAAACTATGAAAAAGACGATGTTGCAAACTTCAGACAATGGGGTTCAATAACACCAGGTCACCCAGAAGTTGATGTAAAACGAGGTATTGAAAACACATCGGGACCATTAGGTCAAGGCCACACTATGGGCGTTGGTGCAGCCATTGCAGTAAAATTTTTACAAGCACGATTTGGAGATTGGATGAACCATAAAATTTATGGATTTATTTCAGATGGTGGTATTCAAGAAGAAATTTCACAAGGAGCAGGTAGAATTGCAGGTCATTTAGGCTTGAGCAATTTTATTATGTTTTTCGATTCTAACGATATTCAGTTGTCAACATCAACCGATGAGGTAACTAGTGAAGATACCGAAATGAAATATAAAGCGTGGGGATGGAACGTAGTTAATATAGATGCTCACAACCACGATGAAATAAGAAAAGCATTACAAGATGCTAATAATGAAACCGAAAAACCAACGCTAATAATAGGAAAAACTATTATGGGTAAAGGTGCTGTTGCTGCAGACGGAAGTATGTTTGAAGGGCATTGCGAATTACATGGGCAACCCATTGGACATACTGGAGCAGACTATAATAAAACCTTACTTAACTTGGGTGCAAACCCAGAAAGTCCGTTTGATATTTTTGATGACGTACAAGAGTTTTACAGAAATCTTATTATTGAAAAAACAGAGCAAGTCGCTAAAAAGAAAGCTGAAATTGCAGCTTGGAAAAAGGATAATTCTGCACTTTCAGATAAATTAGATTTCTTTTTATCAGGACAATTACCAGAATTAGATTTTGAATCAATAGCGCATAAAGCAGGATTAGCAACTCGTGTTGCATCTTCAAATGTATTAGGCTATTTAGCTGAAAATGTAGAGAACATGATTGTCTCTTCTGCAGATTTATCAAATAGTGATAAAACCGATGGATTCTTAAAGAAATCTTCAGCATTACAAAAAGGAGATTTTAGCGGCTCATTTCTACAAGCTGGAGTTGCCGAATTAACCATGGCATGTATAGCAAACGGTATTGCATTACACGGAGGAATTATACCAGTAGTGGCAACCTTCTTTGTGTTTTCAGATTATATGAAGCCTGCTATTCGTTTAAGTGCTATTCAAGAATTACCAGTAAAATATGTTTGGACACACGATGCTTTTAGAGTAGGAGAGGATGGGCCAACACACCAACCCGTAGAGCAAGAAGCCCAAATACGTTTACTTGAAAAATTAAAAAACCACAGCGGTAAAAATAGTTTTTTGGCGCTAAGACCAGCAGATTCAGCCGAAACAAGTGTGGCTTGGAAAATGGCTTTAGAAAATAAAGACACGCCAACAGGTTTAATTTTATCAAGACAAGGTATAAAAGATTTACCAGCGAAAGAAAATAGATATAGTGAAGCATTAGACGCAGAAAAAGGGGGTTATTTAGTGAAAGAAGTTGAAAATCCAGATGTAGTTTTAATAGCGAACGGATCAGAAGTTGCCACTTTGGTAGCAGCAGCAGAAATTTTAGAAGCAGAGAATAACCTAAAAGTAAGTATCGCTTCAATAATTTCAGAAGGACTTTTCAAAAGTCAATGTATAGATTATCAAAGTAGTGTTATACCAAAAAACAAACCATTATTTGGTTTAACAGCTGGCTTACCAGTAAATTTAGAAGCACTAGTTGGAGATAATGGAAACGTGTTTGGTTTAGAACACTTTGGCTATTCAGCACCAGCAAGTGTACTAGACGATAAATTTGGATTTACAGGCGAAAAAGTGAGTAAGCAAGTATTAGAATATTTACAAACAGTATAAAACAGAAATTATGAAATTTTTTATTGATACAGCAAACCTTGATGATATTACAGAAGCACAAGCTTTAGGAGTTTTAGATGGAGTAACAACCAATCCATCTTTAATGGCGAAAGAGGGCATTACAGGAGAAGCCAATATATTAGCACACTATAAGAAAATATGTGATATAGTTGAAGGCGATGTAAGTGCCGAGGTTATTTCAACAGACTTTGATGGTATGGTTAAAGAAGGTGAAGCTTTAGCAGCATTACACCCTCAAATTGTGGTAAAACTACCTATGATAGCCAACGGTGTAAAAGCTTGTAAATATTTTACAGATAAAGGGATTAGAACCAACGTGACCTTAGTGTTTTCTGCAGGACAAGCCTTATTGGCAGCCAAAGCAGGTGCTACGTATGTATCGCCTTTTTTAGGACGTTTAGATGATATTTCTACGGATGGCTTAAACTTGATAGCAGAAATTAGATTAATATATGATAACTACGGCTTTGAAACACAAATATTATCAGCATCAATCCGTCATACCATGCACGTTATTGATTGTGCAAAACTAAGAAGCGATGTGATGACGGGACCACTTTCTTCAATTACCGGATTATTAAAACATCCTTTAACCGATATTGGTTTAGCCAAGTTTTTAGAAGATTATAATAAAGGAAATTAGAATAATTTTTTTACAGATTTAATAAAGTTTTAAATAAAATTCATTTGACCGTTTAGCAGCGTATTTTTCTTGATCAAACATATAAAGGTATGACCCTTTAGTAGAAGAGGTCATATCTTTTTCGTTTAACTTCAGCAAAACATCCATGGAATGAATTTTGTTTACAAAGTTTCTTTTATCAAGCTTTTTATCTAAGATAGCTTCATAAAGTTTTTGTAATTGACGCATAGTAAATTTTTCAGGTAACAACTCGAAACCAATTGGATTTATGGATGTTCTTCGTCTTAAGCGGCGAATAGCTTTATTTAGCATCTCATTATGATCAAAAATCAAATCAGGGACATTTTTTTTTAGACTAAACCATTGTGCGTTGTATTGTTCTATTAATTCCTCGTTGTGCTTTTCTATGTTAATAAGTGCATAGTAGGCTGTAGATACTGTTCTAGCTACAGGATCACGATTAACCTCACTAAAGGAATACAGTTGCTCCATATATATGTCATGCACACCACTTAGCCTATAAAGAATTCTTGTAGCAGCATCGTCCAGAGTTTCTTTATTTTTCATGAAGCCACCTATTAAAGACCACTTTCCTTTTTCAGGTTCGAAATCCCTTTGAATTAATAAAACTTTTAAATCTTCATCATCAAATCCAAAAATTATACAGTCTAAAGCAAGAAAAACTTTATCTTCCGGAATATATCCTTTATTCATTTATTAGATCTTTATAGCGAATATATAAAATTTTTATTGCAAATTTTTTTTATGTTGCTATAAAACAAGTGTTAAAATAACATTTATATTGAAAAATGTTTGTTTATGTGAAATATTTATACTTATTTTACAAATGTTAAAAACACATTTATAAGTTTAGATTTGAGAAATTATAATTAATATTTAAACTGTAGTGTTCAAATTTTAAAAAACGATTCAACTTTTATTAACTAAATTTAACTAGTATGATAACAACTAAACTATTATTACATAATAGCAAATGCAATTGGCTATCTAAGAAATGGCTAATGACTTTTGCTATTGTTATGGCTTGTGCAAGTTTTAGTTTTGCGCAACAAACCATTTCAGGTAAGGTTACTTCCGAAAGCGGTGGAATTCCTCTGCCGGGGGTAAATGTATTGCTTCTCGGTTCATCTCAAGGAGTTGTAACAGATTTTGATGGTAATTATTCCATTAATGCATCTCAGGATGATGTGCTTCAATTTTCATATTTGGGTTTCATTACTCAAAATATTACCGTAGGTAATTCAACTACAATTAATATTTCTTTAAAAGAAGATTTAACTTCATTAGATGAAGTGGTTGTTGTAGGTTATGGTACTCAAAGAAAATCAGATTTAACAGGCTCTGTCAGCCTTTTGGATACCGAGGAAATGACAAAGCAAGCTACCAATGATGTTACACAAATGATGCAGGGTCGTGTAGCTGGTGTTTCAATTACCACAGATGGGCAACCTGGTGCGTCACCTAGTGTACGTATTAGAGGTGTAGCTACTTTTGGGATTGGTGCAAGTGCTGAGCCATTATATGTTGTTGATGGTGTGCCTATTGATGGCATTAGAGATATAAACCCCAACGATATTGAAACTGTTCAAGTTCTTAAAGATGCATCTGCAGGTGCTATTTATGGAAATAGAGCTGGTAATGGAGTTATAATAATTACTACAAAATCTGGTAAAAGAAATCAAAAAGCAACTTTTAGTCTTTCATCATATTATGGCGTGCAAAACATAACCCAAAGTCTTCCTGTTTTAGATAGAGTAGGTTATCAAACAATAAATAGAGAGTTGATAAGTAATGGTGGAAGTACAATACCAATACCATTAGGGAATGACCCAAACTCTTCAGCTTTTATCGATAATATTGACACCGATTGGCAAGAGGAAGGTTATAAAAATGGTTTTATCCAGAACCATAACTTTAATATTGCTGGGGGT
>TARA_R110002049_G_scaffold616_20_pt1 | contig 11007 bp, 7 predicted proteins | sample TARA_R110002049 | Tara Oceans TARA_R110002049 (sample SAMEA4396941) | marine metagenome | biome: Polar Biome; feature: [SRF] surface water layer (ENVO:00010504); material: water (ENVO:00002006), including particulate matter (ENVO:01000060) such as... | depth 5 m
GTACTTTAAGTTATTATTATCGTTTAATTTTACTTTAAAATTTACATACCCAGTTGTATTGGCAACAGAACCATATTGTTCTGCATCTGTAAACTTATTATCTAAAACATTAGATCTAAAAGATCTAAAAACACCTTTTTGATGTGTAAAAGATTTAGAGTGAGAACCTGTTAAGAAAACAGCAACATCTTTTCCTAAAACAGTAAACTTATTTGCTGCAGAAAAAGAACCACTAAAATTAATTGGTGTACTTAAAGTTTCTGTACCCCAACCTTGGTTAGTTATTAAATCTTGTAACGCAAATGTTTTTTTATGAAACCCTAAAGTAACATCATTCCCAACTATAGAAGTTCTAAAATCATCTGATAGGTTTAAAACATTAGTATTTGTTCCTCCAGAAAAAGAAACAGAATAACCTTTTTTTGAATACTCTTTAGAACTTACATCTACATTACCAGAACCTTGATCTGCATAACTAGAAGTTGCATATGTTTTACTGATACCTATGTTTTTAATAACACTTGTAGAAAACAAACTAAGATTTATATTCTTATTAGAAACATCGTCTGAAGGAATTGGCAAACCATTCATAGTTGTAGACAAATATCTGTCTCCTAAACCTCTTATGTATATTTTACCCGTTCCTTCACTTTTTGTAACTCCAGATATTTTAGTTGTTGCATTAGCTGCATTAGAAACTCCAATTTTTGCTAAAGTTTGTGCACCAATACTTTCTTTAATAACTGTTGCTTTCTTTTGCTCTAATAAAAGAGCACTTGCAGACTCTTTACTTGTAGAAGATTTTATTACAATTTCATCTAAACCAACACCTTCTTCAGCAGACATTAATTGGTTTATTGTTACTGTTTCCCCTTCTTTAATTGTAAATGTTTTTTCTACGGTTTTATATCCTAAAAAACTAAAAGATACTACATGTGTACCTGCAACTATTTTAAAAGAATAATTACCATCAAAATCTGTAGTTGTACCAACAGTTGTACCTTTAATAAATACATTTGCGAAAGGCAAAGGCTCGTTATTAGTTTCTTTATCAGTTAATAAACCTTTTAAAGTACCTTTCTCTTGCCCTATTAATACTTGGCTTAATGCTATAAGAGCAATAAATAAAATTTTCTTCATTTTGTATGTTATTTACTTTGGCAAAAGTCCGTTAGATTTGTAAAGTCTATGTTAGTTGTAAATTATGGTTGCGTTATTAGCGCGTTAAGACAATGTTAACTACCTGTGCTTGAATGTTAATTTAACATTTTAAATAAATTATTTTTTTTAAAATTAAAAACATTATTTTTGACGAATTCTAAAATGAATTTCATAACATTAAGATAACGTAGTCAACCGGTTGAGTAATTAACTTTGCTGCTTAAAATTTTTAAATATAAAATGGGAGATCCATATATTTTAATGCTTGTTGCTTTAGCTGTTTTAGCTATTGTAGATTTAGTTGTTGGTGTAAGTAATGATGCTGTGAATTTCTTGAATTCTGCCATTGGTTCTAAAGCAATATCAGTAAGAAACATAATGATAATTGCTAGTGTTGGTGTCTTCTTTGGGGCTGTAACATCTAGTGGAATGATGGAGGTTGCTAGAAAAGGTATTTTTAACCCTGGCATGTTTGTTTTTCAAGATGTTATGTACATCTTTATGGCAGTAATGATTACAGATATTTTACTTTTAGATATCTTTAATTCTTTAGGAATGCCAACATCTACAACAGTTTCTATTGTTTTCGAACTTTTAGGTTCTGCTGTTGTAATTGCTCTTATTAAAATAGCAAATAACGATTCTGAAAATATTACCGCAATTTGGAACTATATTAACTATAACACTGCCACTGAAATAGTCTTAGGTATATTGCTCTCTGTAGTTGTTGCTTTTTCGGTTGGTGCTATTGTACAATACTTTTCTAGACTTATATATTCTTTTAATTTTGAAAGTAGACCTAAATATATTAATGCATTATTTGGTGGTTTTGCAATTACATCTATAACTTACTTTATTATAATTAAAGGTTTAAAAGGAACTGATTTTTATAGTAGTATTTCTGGACTTTTAGAAGGAAATACTTTTCAAATTATTGCTATTAGCTTTGTCGTTTGGACACTAATTTCTGGTTTATTAATGCGCTTTTTAAAAGTAAATATACTAGTTCTAATAATTGGTGTTGGTACTTTTTCTTTAGCAATGGCATTTGCTGGTAATGATTTAGTTAATTTTATTGGAGTACCAATTGCTGCTTTAAATTCTTATGAAGCTTGGAGCGCTTCTGGTATAGACCCTCAGTTATTTTCTATGGGAAGTTTAGCTAAAAAAGTACCATCTAATATTTGGCTTTTACTTTTAGCTGGTGGTATTATGGTAGTTACATTATGGACATCTTCTAAAGCAAAATCTGTAATAGAAACAGGTATTAATTTATCTAGACAAGGAGAAGGTCATGAAAAATTTCAACCAAACAATGTTTCTAGAGTTGTTGTAAGAACTGCAATGGCAATAAATATTGGTATAAATTATCTTATTCCTAAAAGAACACAAAGTTTTATAAATGCAAAGTTTGAAAAACCTGTTTTACAACTTCCAAAAGATAAAACATACGAAATGCCTGCTTTCGATTTAGTAAGAGCTTCTGTAAACTTAATAATGGCAAGTGTTTTAATTTCTATTGCTACTTCAATGAAATTGCCACTTTCTACAACATATGTAACTTTTATGGTTGCAATGGGAACGTCTTTAGCAGATAGAGCTTGGGGTAGAGAAAGTGCTGTTTATAGAGTTGCTGGAGTTTTAAATGTAATTGGTGGGTGGTTTTTAACTGCTATAATTGCTTTTATTGCTGCAGGTGTTATTGCTTATTTTATTAGCTTACACATTGCTTCTATACCTATTTTATTAATTTTATTAGCAGTCCTTATTGGTAGAAATACTATTAAACATAGAAAAAAAACAAAAGAAGTTCAAAAGAAAGATTATATAGAAAGAGCAGAATTAATTACTATTAACGGAGTAATTGAGGAAAGTGCAGACCATATTTCTGGTGTTGCAGAAAGAGTAAATAAACTATATACTAATGTTGTAAATGATTTAGCAAATCATGACTTGAATAAACTACGTAAAACAGATAAACACGTAGAAAAACTAAATAGTGAAATAGATAGTTTAAAGGATGGTGTTTTCTACTTTATAAAATCTTTAGACGAAACATCTGTACAAGCTAGTAGATTCTATATAATGGTTTTAGGTTATTTGCAAGATGTTGCACAATCTATTAGTTACATTTCTAGAGCTAGTTACAAGCACGTTAACAACAATCATAAAAATTTAAAGAAAGGACAATTAAAAGACCTTAAAGAAATTGATATTCAATTAGCTTCGCTTTTACTAAAAGTAGATACAACTTTTAAGAATAGAACGTTCGATGATTTGAATCAAATTATAATAGATAAAAGAGAACTTTTAAAACACGTATCTAACTCTGTAGAAAAGCAAGTAGCAAGAATTAGAACAGATGAAACAAGTCCTAAAAACACAACGCTTTACTTTAGTTTATTATTAGAAACTAAAGATTTAATATCTGCGTTAATGAACCTTTTAAATACTTATGAAGAGTTTTATCTTACCACGAAACAAAATAGATAGGTAGACTTTAAAAGTTAATAGAACATAAAAAAAGCCATGATAAACATCATGGCTTTTTTTATGTTTAATATTAGAACCAAAAACCTAAATTAAATAACCAATAACCTTCTGTATGGTCTGGTGTCCAACTATATTTTAATTCAATTGGTCCTAAAAAAGAATCGTAGCTATAACCAACTGCATAACCAGATTTAATATTTTCAAATAAATCTAAATCTTTAAAAACATTATCTTCTAACCTAGCATAGTTTGCTAGAAAAGAGAAGTAATGTGTATCTCCTACTCTATATCTAAAATCGAACTGAGATTTTATAAATGAGTTTTCTGATAAATCTGCAATTTCATAACCATATAAAGAAACAAAAGTATTTATAAAGTTCTGATTGTAACCTCCTAAATAAAAATCAAAAACATTAGAAGTTGGGTTACCAAGTGTAAAACCAGCCTCGTTAGTACTTTGAAAAGTAAAACGATCTCCAAAACTTTTAGCAAAACCAACTGTACCTTTTGCCTGTGAGAACATTTCAAAATCATTATTATAATCAGATGAGGCAGCGTACCATTTAAAGTTTAAGTCAGCAAAATATCCTTTAGTAGCAAAATATTTTTTATCATATGTATCTAATTTTAAATACCCAAAAGCATTTAAATAATTACTTCTATCTATAATTGTTTCTTGGTTGGTTGTAGACGCCAAGGTTTCTGTAGAAGCTTTTAACCATTTGTGCTCTAAACCTAAACCCAAAGCAAATTTTCTATTAAATGTTGTTTGAAAAAAGAATTGATTAGTAATATCTGAATAGCTTAAATTAATACTACTTACATTAGGTAAACCTGAAACTTGGCTAAATTTAGAATTTGTTCTAAAATGATTATATCTAGATCTAAAACCATAACTTATGTAAAACCCATTATCTACAAAGTAATTTAAGTTATACCTTAGATTGTCTCCTAAAATCATGTCTAAAGAAAATAAATCGTTATTTGTTAGTAAGTGTTTTTGATTATAAGTTGCTAAAACACTAGACTTGTACAACAAATCATAATGAACACCAAGTTTTAAATTTGCACTTTCATTAGACTCTTTCAATTTAAAGTTTAGCAAATAACTACCATCTACTTTTTTAATTAAATTGTATTCTATTCTATTATAATTTCTAGTAGCAGAAAGTAAATATATTTTTTTAGTAATGTCGTTTCTAGACAAACTATCACCAACTTTTATATTCAATTTACCTAAAATATAAGCTCTTGTATAATAAGAGGCTCCTTCTATACCAAAATCAGATATCAACAATTTATCTGTACTAAACTCTAAAGTTTTTCGCTTCTTTTTTACTTTTTGCTTTGCAGCAATTTCATCAAAAACTTTTACAAATTTTTCTGCTTCTGTAGTTCCTTTTTCTAAAATCTCTAATTTCTTATCAAAATCTACCACAGAATAACTAAATATTTCTGGATGAATGTAAACATCTAATTTTTTAATTTCTTCTTCAGATTTACTATACATCTGATAACTCATAATCTGATTTAACAGAGCAACAACAGAGTTAATTTTTTCTTTTTGAAATAGTTTCCCTTCAACATCTACACCAATCACAATATCCATTCCTTTGTCTTTCATAACACTAACAGGAAAGTTATTTGCAATACCACCATCAACTAACAATTTATCATCTATTTCTACGGGGTTTAAAAGTGAAGGAAAAGAACCACTAGCTCTTAAAGCAATTGGTAAAGAACCTTTTTCTAGTATTACAGGTGCACCGTTTTCTACATCTGTAGCAATACAGAAAAACGGAATAGATAGTTTAGAAAAATCTTGATTACCATCTACAGAATCAAATAATTCTAATAATAAATTTAAAACATTTTGTCCTTTAGAAATAGCTCTTGGAAAACCAATTTTTCCTTTATTTACAGGAAGTGTAATAACCGATTTCTCGCCATATTCTTTTTCAAAAAATGTTTCAGAATTTCTTGGTAACTTATCTCTAATTAGAGTTAAGAAATCTGTTTTTAAAATAATTTCTTCTATTTGATCTGCAGAATAACCTGCAGCATATAAACCACCAACAATGGCTCCCATACTTGTACCACCAACATAATCTATTTGTATACCTGCTTTGTCTATTGCTTTTAAAACACCAATATGAGCAAATCCTTTAGCACCACCTCCACTTAAAACCAAACCTACTTTTGGTTGTTTTTGTTGCGAGAAACCTATGGCCGATACAAGTAAAAGAGGTAATAATAATTTTATTTTCATAATTATTTTTTGTGATAAAAGTTATGCACTTTCATTGCTCTAGAATGGCCAATTTCTGCTTTTAAGTCTTCTAAAGAAGCTTCTTTAACACGTTTTGCCGATTTAAATTTACGTAATAAAGTTGTAATTGTCTGTGCACCAACATCTGGTATTTGTTCTAATTCAGATTTTATAGCACTTTTACTTCTTTTATTTCTATGAAATGTAATTCCAAATCTATGGGCTTCATTTCTTAAATATTGAGTTATTTTTAGTGTTTCAGATTTCTTATCTAAATACAATGGTACAGGATCTCCTGGGTAATAAATTTCTTCTAATCTTTTTGCAATACCTATAATAGCAATTTTACCTCGTAAACCTAAAGACTCTAAAGCTTTTAAACCAGAAGATAATTGCCCTTTACCACCATCTACAATAATTAGTTGTGGCAAAGGTTGTTCTTCTTCTAATAGGCGTTTATATCTTCTAAAAACTACTTCTTCCATAGAACCAAAATCATCTGGCCCAACAACCGTTTTTATATTATAATGTCTGTATTCTTTTTTACTAGGTTTACCATCTCTAAATACTACACAAGCAGCAACTGGGTTGGTTCCTTGTATATTAGAATTATCGAAACATTCTATATGACGTGGCTCTACGTGTAAACGCAAATCTTTTTTCATTTGCGCCATTATTCTTTTTACATGTCTTTCTGGATCTACAATTTGTACTTGTTTAAATTGCTCCATTCTGTAATATTTTGCATTTCTTTCAGAAAGCTCTACAATACGTTTTTTATCTCCTAGTTTTGGTACAGTAACTTTTACAATTTCACCTAAGTTTACTTTAAACGGAGCATAAATTTCTGGAGATTGAGAATCGAAACGTTGCCTTATTTCAATAATAAACAATTCTAATAATTCTTTATCGGTTTCGTCTAACTTCTTCTTAATTTCTGTTGTATGAGATTGAATAATAGATCCGTTAGAAATCTTTAAAAAGTTCGCATAACCATGTGTCTCATCTGAAATAATAGAAAATACATCTACATTATTTATAGACGGATTTATAATTGTAGATTTTGATTGATAATTGCTTAATAGATCTAATTTTTCTTTAATTTTCTGAGCTTCTTCAAACTCCATTTTCTCAGCAAAACCTAACATCATCTGGTTAAATTTTTCTAAACTTTCTTTAAAGTTTCCTTTAATAATATTTCTAATTTCTTTTATAGAGTTATTATAATGGCTTTCTGTTTCTAAACCCTCACAAGCACCTTTACAGTTTTTTAAATGATATTCTAAGCAAACTTTATATTTACCTTCGTTTATATTTTGGTGACTTAAATCGTAATTACAGGTTCTTAACGGATACAATTCTTTTATTAAATCTAATAGAACTCTAACTGTTTTTATAGAAGTATATGGCCCATAATATTCTGAACCGTCTTTTATAACTCTACGCGTCATAAAAATTCTTGGAAAACGTTCTTTCTTAATACAAAGCCAAGGATAACTTTTATCGTCTTTTAATAAAATATTATAACGAGGTTTGTATTTTTTTATAAGATTATTTTCTAAAAGTAACGCATCTGTTTCTGTGTCTACAACAATGTGTTTTATACGTACAATCTTACTAACTAATACTCTAGTCTTTCCGTTTTCATGGGTTTTACTAAAATAAGAAGAAACTCTCTTTTTTAAATTTTTAGCTTTACCAACATAAATAATTACATCATTTTTATCAAAATATTGATAAACACCAGGTTCATTGGGTAAAGTTTGTACTTGAAGTTCTAAAGATGTAGGCATAGAACGAAAATACGCAAATTTTAAACACCTAATAAAGTAAAATCACTTAAAAATGAATAGGAGAAAACTACGTACTAATACCTATTTTAAATTAAAAGACATGTATTAACACGTAGCTTTTAATTATTTTATTTAGTTTTAACATCTAACCAAAATATTATATTAATTTTAAAACTACTAAACATGGAAAAAAAACCAAACGACGTACCTAAACCTAACCCAAGAAACACTATTAGTTTAAAAGTTGCTAAAGAATGGACTAAAAGATGGCGTAAAATGGAATCTTCTTATAATGCACATCAAGATTGTAGAGCTTTTAACATTCCTTTAAAAGATCTAAAAGAAGCAATTGCAGAAGGAGCAGCAAGTGTTAGAGCTTATATTGGCGTAGAAAAATTAAAAGTAGAAGGAGAAAACGTGTACATTGAAAAACTAATGATTGTTGGTGTAGATAAAAATGGTAAAGACATGATTTCTTCTAAAGACGGACTTACTCTAGATGATGAGAGTGGAGATATTTATGATTTCTCTAACCCATGCCCAAGTATGTGCGACCCAGATAGCCCTTTAAACGGACCTAATTAGTGGATATTCGTTTAACAGTAATCTATTTAGGCTATTTTTTTTTAGGTCTAAATACACTTCTTTATTTTAAAAGCTATCGATTAAAATCGATGGCTTTTAAAATAATATGCTACTATCTTTTTTTTTGTTTAATCATACAACTTAGAGTTCAGTATTTAAGTAGCCAAAGAATATCCAACCTTTATTTATCTCATTACTATTTTATAGGACAATTTTTCTTTTTAAGTTTTTTTTACAAAGAGATTTTAAAATCTAAGATAAAGAAAAAAATAATTAATTTATTCTTAGTCATTATTACTATTTTAGTAACGCTTATTTATTTAAAAAACCCACAAGATTATTTTAAATTTAACTTAATTGAAGTTATTATAACTTCTTTACCCATTATTTTCTTTTCTATTTTATTCTTTTCAGAAAACTTAAATGCAACAAAAAGATTTATTTATTTAAACTCTGGTGTTTTAATTTATTTAATTTCTAGTACTTTTTTATTCTCTGTTGGTAACCTTATTAATGCATCGAGTTCTGAAAGTTATATTAAAAAATATGTTTGGACTTTAAATGCATTTCTATATTTAATTTACCAAATATTAATATTTATAGAATGGTATAAAAATTTTAGAAAACACAAAGTAACAAATACACAATAACGTATTTGTTACTTTGTTATTTAAGAATACTTTATTTTTTTTCTATTTGTAAAAGGAATTATATGCATGTTGTAACTTAATGTGCTATACACTAAAACACCATCTATTCGATTAATTATTTTTAGTTATTTCTTCATTAAAAGGCAACAAAATTAAAACCAAGTATAAATACCTGATTTTTATAAAGCACTATAAATACAGTTAATAATCTACTATATTTACAATAACTTATTTTTCATTAGTTTTGTTTTAAGTAACAAAACCCTCTAATGAAAGAACTTTTAACTCAAGAAAACCAATTGATTGCTATAGTTTTAACAGGTGTTTTGTTGCTCCTTATTATGGGGGTTGCCCTTTTACTATTTTTCTTTTTCTCAAGAAAAAAAATAGTAGAAAAAGAGATGGAGAAAAAAAACTTAGAAATAACCCATCAAAAAGAAATTATACAATCGATAATTATAACTCAAGAAGATGAGCGTAAACGAATTGCACAAGATTTACATGATGACATTAGTTCTAAATTAAATGTAATTAGTCTAAATGCAAATCTTCTAAAAGATGGAGATTTAAGTGCAGAAGAATATTCTTTTGTAAATAATAATATTTTAAATACAACAGACAAAACTTTAGAAAGTGCTAGAAAAATTGCACATAATTTATTACCACCCATTTTAGCAGAGTTTGGTCTTAAAGATGCCCTAGAAGAACTAGCAGATTCTTTTAATAACAGTAAAAAAATAGTAATTCAGTATTATATTGAATATCCAAAATTATACTTACCACCAGAAAAAGAGTTGCATTTATTTAGAATTTTGCAAGAATTAATTAACAACTCTATTAGACACGGTAAAGCCAAAAACAGTACTCTTAATATAGCTATAGAAAATAACATTCTATTATTTAAATATACAGATAATGGTATAGGCTTCAACTCTAATAGCAAAGAACATAGAAGAGGTTTGGGTATGAAAAATATAGAAAGTAGAGTTGCTCTTTTACAAGGAAACTACCATATATATTCCGAAGAAAATAAAGGCTTTAAAATATCAGTAACAATATAATCCCTATAAAATGAAAAAGATTAAACTAATTATTGCAGACGATGAAGAACTTTTTAGAAGTGGAATTCAATTTCTATTAAACCGAGAAGAAAATTTAGATGTAATATTTGAAGCTGAAGATGGTAAAGAATTATTATACTTTATAAGTAATACTAAAGAATTACCAGATGTAATTTTAATGGATTTAAAAATGCCTAAAATGAATGGTATAGAAGCTACAAAGGCTATTCATAAAATGCATCCTAAAATTAAAATTATTGCTTTAACTAGTTTCGATGGTAAATCTTTTATTACAAATATGATAGATGTTGGAGCATCATCTTACCTTCTTAAAAATACAAGTCCTAAAATGGTAATTCATACTATAAATGAAGTTTATGAAAAAGGGTTTTATTATGATGATAAGGTCTTAAAAATAATTCATGAAAACATTTTGTCTTCTAGCGGAAAACGCATAAAAAGTGATTTAGACAAAAACCTTCTCTCAAAAAGAGAAATAGAAGTTTTAGAATACATTTGCGAGCAATATACTACTCAAGAAATTGCAGATAAAATGTTTATAAGCCCTAGAACTGTAGAAGGGCATAGAAATAATTTACTTTTAAAAACACAATCTAAAAATGTGGCTGGCTTAGTAATTTATGGTATTCAAAAAAAATTTATAGAAATTACGCCAGATTTTAATCTATAAAAACAGGTATAAATACCTGTTTTTATATACGCGTATTTATTCTCTAAAATAATAATTTATAGGTTGGTACATTTGAAATCTAACTTTTAACCAAACTAAATTTATTATTATGGCATCAGTAGACCCTTTATTAGGATCAATTAGTATGTTTGCAGGTAACTTTGCCCCAAGAGGTTGGGCATTATGCCAAGGACAACTATTATCAATTGCACAAAACACAGCTTTATTTTCATTGTTAGGTACAACCTATGGTGGAGACGGTAGAACAACTTTTGCATTACCAGATTTACGTGGTAGAGCACCT
>TARA_R110002049_G_scaffold76050_4_pt1 | contig 11002 bp, 7 predicted proteins | sample TARA_R110002049 | Tara Oceans TARA_R110002049 (sample SAMEA4396941) | marine metagenome | biome: Polar Biome; feature: [SRF] surface water layer (ENVO:00010504); material: water (ENVO:00002006), including particulate matter (ENVO:01000060) such as... | depth 5 m
ATACCATCAACAATTGATGATGTAAAAATAATTGAAGAAATAAAAACTATATATCAAGCCCATAATATTGGGATTCATAAATAACCAAAAAAAATAAACTAATCATATTATGAGTAATTATCACATAAAACACTTAGAAGAATATTATCAAGTATATCGTAAATCCGTCAGGAATCCTGAAAACTTTTGGGAGGAAATTGCAGAAGAGCACTTTATGTGGCGACAAAAATGGGACAATGTATTAAGTTGGGATTTTAAAAAACCAGAAGTTAAGTGGTTTGAAGGCGCAAAACTCAATATCACAGAAAACTGTATAGATAGACATTTGTATACTAGAGGTGATAAAACAGCTATTATTTTTGAACCTAATAGTCCAGATGAGCAAGCGCAACATATAACGTATAGAGAATTGCATGAACGTGTTTGTAAATTTGCAAATGTTTTAAAAGAAAAAGGTGTTAAAAAAGGAGATCGTGTTTGTATATACTTACCAATGATTCCTGAATTAGCAATATCTTTATTAGCTTGTGCTAGAATAGGAGCAATACATTCTGTGGTTTTTGCAGGCTTTTCATCTACAGCGTTAGCAACAAGAATTAATGATAGTGATTGTAAAATGGTAATTACCTCTGATGGTTCTTATCGTGGTGCAAAAACTATAGATTTAAAATGCATTGTAGACGAAGCTTTAGAAGAATGTGAAGGTGTAAAGAATGTGCTCGTTGTCAACCGAATTAATTCAGATATATACATGAAAGAAGGTCGTGATCAATGGTTGCAGCCTTTGTTAGATGAAGCTTATCACGATTGTGAGCCAGAAATTATGGATGCTGAAGATCCTTTATTCATTCTATATACTTCAGGCTCTACAGGTAAGCCAAAAGGAATGGTGCATACAACAGCTGGTTATATGGTGTACTCAGCATATACGTTTAAAAATGTTTTTCAATACAGAGAAAAAGATGTGTATTGGTGTACGGCTGATATAGGTTGGATTACAGGTCATAGTTACATTGTTTACGGCCCATTATGTAATGGAGCAACCACAGTAATGTTTGAAGGTGTACCAAGTTACCCAGATTTTGGACGCTTTTGGGAAATTGTAGAAAAACATAAAGTTAATCAGTTTTATACAGCACCAACTGCTATTAGAGCGTTAGCAAAAGAAGGTGTAGAGCACTTAGAAAAGCACGATTTATCATCAATAAAAGTATTAGGAACCGTTGGTGAGCCAATTAACGAAGAGGCTTGGCATTGGTACGATGATAACGTAGGAAAGAAAAAAGCACCAATTGTAGATACATGGTGGCAAACAGAAACTGGTGGAATTATGATAACGCCAATTGCTTTTGCAACTCCTACAAAGCCAACGTATGCAACACTTCCGTTTATTGGTATTCAGCCTGCATTAATGGATGAGCATGGTCAAGAAATAAAAGGAAATCAAGTGGATGGACGTTTATGTATAAAATTTCCTTGGCCAAGTATGGCAAGAACTATTTGGGGAAATCACCAACGTTATAAAGATACTTATTTCTCAGCCTATGAGAATATGTATTTTACAGGAGATGGTGCCTTACGTGATGAGGTTGGATATTATAGAATTACAGGTCGTGTAGATGATGTTATTATTGTTTCTGGTCATAATCTTGGTACAGCACCAATTGAAGATGCTATTAATGAGCATCCAGCAGTATCAGAAAGTGCAATTGTTGGTTTCCCACACGATGTTAAAGGAAATGCATTATATGGTTACGTGACTTTAAAAGAAACGGGCGAAAGTAGGGATCATGATAATTTGCGAAGAGAAATCAATCAAATCATTACAGAACAAATAGGACCTATTGCTAAATTAGATAAAATACAATTTACAGAAGGTTTGCCTAAAACGAGAAGTGGAAAAATTATGCGTCGAATTTTGCGTAAAATAGCAGGAAAAGACACTTCAAATTTAGGAGATACAAGTACATTACTGAATCCAGAAGTTGTACAAGATATAATGGATAATGTACTTTAGGAAATTTTTCGGTTCTAATTTTAAAGGTTAACTTTTGCTTAATATTTTTAACCTTTCTTTCATAATTATATAAGATGTCAGTAATCTTTAAGTAATATATGTGTTGTTAGTTTGCATTATAATTAATCAACCATATAAAATGAAAGTATTAAAAAAATTAAGCTTAGTTAGTTTGTCTGTATTGGCTTTTACGGCGTGTAAAGATGATGATAATGATTCTGGAGTTGCTCAGCAAAATCTGGTAGCATTAGAATCTCATTCCGTAACTGCAAATTATTTAAAATTAGAACCAGAATTCTCTGATGTTAATATTTATTCGTTATTGTCTTCTGAAGATGTTCTGGATGAATCACCAGCATTTGTTTATGGATCATTGGCTGATGGTGCAGGTCTTTTAAAGAATAGTGATGATACCTTCACGTTAATTAATAATATAGAAGGTGATTTTTCTATAGCGCGTATAACATTAGATGAGACTTTTCGTCCAGTTAAAGGGGAATATATTTTAAATGCTGATGCTACAGCTTATACGGCTCAATGTTCTGGTTCGTTAATTACCTTAGATGAGCATGGCTTTGGGCCAATGTATTTATCTGGAGGTGAATGGGGAGGATCTTCAAAAGGTGTGTTTATAACAGATCCTTATAAAGATGCATCTTCTGCGTCTTCTGCAACAATGCTAAATTCTTTTGGGCAATGGTCTACTGAGAATGCTGTTGTTATAGGTAAAGATGCATATGCAGGTAAAACAGTTGCGTTTATAGGTGATGATCACTCTGACAATGAAATTCCTTCAGGCCAATTAGGTATGTATGTTGGAAGCCAAGGCGATTTAAACGGTGGAAATTTATATGGCTTACGTGTTACTGATGCGTCTATTATTTATGAAATGGATATGGCAGAAGGACAAACATATAATGTTGATTTTGTTGAATTAGAAGAAACTCAAATCGATTTGTTAGATGCAGAAGCAAAGACTAAAGGGGTAATGGGATTTTCTAGATTAGAGGATATTGATTGGAGAAGAGGTTCTGCAGCTAGTAATAGAGAAATCTATTTTTGCGTAACAGGTCGTCAAAAAGATGGTTTAATTGGTGAAGGTACAGTTTACGGTAGAGTTTATAAAGTAACTTTAAATGAAAACGACCCAACAGGTGCTGGTACTATTACTTGTGTTTTAGATGGTGATAATCTAACTGGTGCAGCGAAAATGTTCCATAGTCCAGATAATATTGTTGTAACAGAAAATTATGCATACATTCAAGAAGATCCAAATGGATATTTTGACACGGCTGAGAAAACGCATTATGCAAGATTGTATCAATATAATTTGAATACAGGTACTTTAAAAACAGTTTTAGAGTGTGATCAAGATACTGCGTTGTCAAACGGTGTAGGCTCTGCGAATTCAGTATGGGAGCTAACAGGTATGATAGATATTTCAGATACAGTTGGTATTGATGATACGTTTTTACTAATTACTCAAAATCACGGTTGGGATAATGTTGCCTTTACGGATCCAAATGTTTTAGATCCTGTAACCGCTCCAAACCAAGAGGGTAGTGTCTTACATATTGTTCAAGGTTTAGATAGATAGTATGTATAGAGTTAAGATATTTTTACAAAAAACACATGTGATAAACATGTGTTTTTTGCTTATAATGATAACAGCATGTAAACCTGAAAAAGAATATAAGTCCGTTTCTAATTTAGAATTATTAGAAGAAAGATATGTTATAGGTTTAGACTCAACTATAGAAAATTTATATAGTATTTTATTAGCTAAAAAGGTGAATGATCAACTTAAGTTCTATTTAGTTTCTAGAGATTACTTTAAGAAAGCAGAACCATTATTGGCTTTTGTAGATAAGCATAATTTTAAGTCACTAAATCAACCAAATATTTTAAAGGTTGAAGAGGAAGATGCTACTGATATTAAAGAGAGCAGTCCGTTTGGTTTTCAGGTTTTAGAAGAACAATTACATGATAATGAGGTTACTAAAGATGAAATAAATAGAAATGTAAACCGAACGATAAGTCGGTTGAAATTAATTAGAGCTAATACAAAGTTAAAATTAAAAGAGTACCATGTTCTTTGGTTGTTACGGGACGAAATTGCTCGTGTAGCTTTAACTGGTATTACTGGTTTTGATTCTCCAGTTTTAGAACGGTCACTTAAAGAGGCAATAATCGTTTATAAAGAGTTAAAAGAAATTGTATCTATTTATAAATCAAATTTTAAAAGAGAAGATTTATACAATAATTGGTTAATAGAATTAGATAAAACTATTGCAGATTTAAATCATGATTTTGCTTCATTTGATAGGTATAAATTTATAAAAAACCATACACATAAGCAATTAGAACTTTTGGTGAATACAAAAGAAGATTGGAATATTCAGTTTCCTCTGGAGCTAGCTTTAAACAATGATGCAACATCTTTGTTTTCTAAAAGTACTTTTAATATTATTTATTTTTCAGATCATATAGATAAAACAAGTTACAATGAAGAGAAAATAGCCTTAGGAAAAGCTTTGTTTAATGACAAAAATCTATCAGTTAATACTGACATGAGTTGTGCGACTTGTCATCATAATGACAAGGCTTTTACAGATGGATTAAAAGCATTTCCTAAACAATTAAGAAATACGCCAACTCTAACTTACTCGTCATTGCAAAAAAGTTTTTTTCATGATGGTAGAGCAGGAAGTTTAGAAGGTCAAGTTGCTGCAGTTGTTAAAAATGCTAATGAATTTCATAGTGATTTAGAAACCATGAAGAAAGCTGTTGAAAGTGATTCTAATTACGTGTCAAAATTTCAAAATATTTATAAAGCTAACATAAATCAAAATAACATTAGAAATGTAATTGCTACATATGTAAGAAGTTTAAATCAATTCAATTCTAAATTTGATAAAAACATAAATAATCTTGAAAATACACTTTCTGAAAGCGAAATAAATGGTTTTAATCTTTTTATGGGTACAGCCAAATGTGCTACATGTCATTTTGCTCCTGTTTTTAACGGAACTGTTCCTCCAAATTTTTCAGAATCAGAACTAGAAGCTATTGGAGTGCCGTTAAATTTATCAAAAGACTCTCCTATAGATACAGATTTAGGGAGATTTAATTTGTTTAAAACAGAATCCAGGAAACATTTTTTTAAAACACCAACAGTAAGAAACATCGCATTAACAGCACCATATATGCATAATGGTGTTTATAATACTTTAGAGGAGGTTATGGAGTTTTATAATAATGGAGGAGGTAGCGGATTAGATATTGTAATCGAACATCAAACATTACCAACTGATTCACTTAATTTAACTGAGAACCAAGTAAAGGATATTATAGATTTCATGAACAGTCTTAGTGACGATACAAAGTTTTAGTGAGTTTTTTAGTTTTAAGATTCACTAGCTTTTTTAGCCTTAGCTAAATCAACGATAGCTTTAAGCCGTGCTTTTCTGTCATCAGATTTAGATTTTTGTTTGTTCTTCTTCTGAGCAATTAATTTGCTATGCTTGGCTTTATTTATTGTGTTTTTTTCACGTCCTTTTTTTGCCATTTTTTTTTATATGTATGAAAAGCAAAACTAAGCATAATTTAATATAAACTTAATGGCATTGTTAGTTCTTCTGTTCTGCAATGCCATTTACTTTTTTATCTTCGCAATAAATTAAAATTATTTATGCTAAAAGCAGTTTTATTTGATATGGACGGTGTTATTGTAGATACTGAGCCATTACATCGTAAAGCGTATTATCAAATGTTTAGTGACGTAAATATTGATGTAAATGGTGATTTGTACGAATCCTTTACTGGTCAGTCAACTATAAATATTTGTAAACGATTAGTAGACCATTTTAATTTAAATGATACACCAGAATACTTAGTGAGCCTAAAGCGAAAACATTATAAGATTTTCTTTGAAAATGGTGATTTGCAATTAATAGATGGTGTTTTAGATAGAATAAAAGATTACCATGCCAATAACGTTACTTTGGTTGTGGCTTCTTCTGCATCAATGCTTGGAATTAAGCAAATTTTTGAACGTTTTGATCTCAATCAATATTTCAGTGGTAAATTTAGTGGAGCCGATTTAGAAAAGTCCAAACCACATCCCGAAATATTTATTAAAGCCGCAGAATTTACGGGTTTTAAAAAATCGGAATGTATGGTAATTGAAGATTCTACTAATGGTATAAAAGCAGCACATTCAGCTGGAATCTTTTGTACAGGTTTTAAAAGTAAACATTCTTCTGGTCAAGATTACACTTTAGCAAATAAAGTCGTTTCTAGTTTTGAAGAAATTAGTTATTCTAAAATTGTAAATATTATTTCGTAGTTATTTGCTGTATTTTTCCTGAATTTTATTCACCACATCTGCAATTTTTGCGTCTTTTTGAGCGGAAATAAGACTAGTAGGTTGTGCTTGTCTCACATCGCAATCACTAATTACACAACGTTCGCAGGTAACACCAACTTGTGTCTTAGGTATAGAGTCACTTTCTGTAAAGGCAATTTTACGTTTTAGTTGACTATTAATTTGAATTCCAATATTTACGCTTCTATAGCTATTAGCAACAAAAGGGTCTGCAGTAGCAGAAGAAAACACCAAGTAACTTTTGCCTTCATTTGGATAATTAGAGACTTGTATATCAAACTCATGAGGTTTGTTACTTTTACTAATTTTCTCTAATACTTTTAAAGACACCCAACGTCTGCAATAATGCTGATTAGTTTCATTTGCGTGTGGTGACTGTTGTTTAGATAAGTGTAATTCTTTATTTAATTTGAAGTGATTAGAGTCCTTTTGATGAGAAAACCTTAAAAAGAATAAGCTTTTAAGATTAAAATCTTTCGTTAAGATATTGGTTAATCTTTGGTAAATAGATTCTGGTGAGGCGTTATAATTATTAATAATACGTTCAAAATCTTTTGATTTAAATGTTTTTTTTGAAAACAAATTTTTCAAATCAGATACTAAACTCGCTCTCGGAATAATTAAAGCACCTGCAAAATAAGACGCGTAAAAATTGTTTAACACTTGGTCAAAGTTTTCAAATTTAATCCAAGAGAAGGTGTAAAGGCGTTCGCTAATTTCTAAATAATTATAAGCTATTTCTTTAGCGTATATAAATGTTTTTTGTGCATCATCAATATGTCTGGCTAATAAAAGTGTTTTGGTTTTAGGAACAAATACGGAACGTAAATTATCTAATTCTGTGTGCGAAGTAAGTTCTGTAGTGTTTATAGTATAACCGAATTCTTCAATTAAAATTTCTTCAAGTTCAATCGATTTTAATGGTTTTGTTAAGTCTACATGGTAGGTTTTTGCAAATTTTAAAACTGCTTGTTCTAAATCGTCAAAATAATTGTTATTCGCTTCTTGGTAAGACCTCACGGAAGCCAAGTAAAAACTCTCTTTACTAAAATTGTAGTTCTTTGCGATTTCAATAATAGTACTTATAAAGGCTGTCACCTTTGCTGGCGCATTAGAGATAATATCAATCATTGTACTTTCTTGGATTCCAAATAGCTCTAACGGAATCTCTTTTAGAAGTTTAGATTGTAGTATCTCGCCAATAGGAGCTAGGTTTTTATCTAACTTTAAAGACACCATTTCATCGTATGGAATATCTAAATGTTCGGATAATGATGCAATTTTATCTGGTTTAGGATATTTTTTTCCTTTTTCAATTTCGTTTAAATACGATTTTGAAAGTCCAGATAATTTAGATAAACCAAATAACGAAAGTCCTTTATCTGTACGGATTTGCTTTAGTTTTAATCCAAATATAAGTTTAATATAATCTTGTTCCATAATAGCAAATATACTATAATTTGCGAACTTACATAAATAGCGAATATTAATATTTAACGAACGTTCGCTTGTTTTTCTGAAAAATAGGTTGTAACATTGCTTCATCAAATAAAACTATAGCATGGAAATCTCAGTAACAACACAACAAAAATTGAAATTTGCGCCAGAGGTGACTAATTTCTATCCAGAACTTTTAACTGAAGACGCTCTAGAGTTTCTTACAGTATTGCAAGAAAAATTTAATGCTTCTCGTTTGTCTTTATTAGAAAGAAGAGAGCAGCAACAACTCGACTTCGATAAAGGTGGTTTTCCATCTTTTCCTGTTGAAACAAAATCCATAAGAGAATCTGATTGGACAGCAGCTGCTATTCCTGACGATTTATTAGATCGTCGTGTGGAGATTACTGGTCCTGTAGACCGTAAAATGGTCATCAATGCCTTAAATTCTGGAGCCAAAACATTTATGGCAGATTTTGAAGATAGCAATGCACCGAGTTGGAAGAACACTTTAGAAGGGCAGCAAAACTTAATTGATGCTAATTTAAAAACCATTGAGTTAGTTGACGAAGCCAGAGGAAAGCATTATAAACTTAATGATGAAACTGCTGTACTTATTGTAAGACCAAGAGGTTTACATTTGAATGAGCGTCATATATTGGTAAATGGCGAAGAAATGTCTGGGAGTTTATTCGATTTTGGATTGTATGTTTTCCACAATAGTGTAGCATTAATGGAGAGTGGTTCTGCACCATATTTCTATCTGCCAAAATTAGAACATTACTTAGAAGCACGCTGGTGGAACGACGTTTTTGAATTTGCTCAGAATTATTTACAAATACCAAACGGAACATTTAAAGCGACCTTATTAATAGAAACGATAACGGCAAGTTTTCAATTAGATGAATATATCTATGAACTTAAAGACCATATTGTAGGTTTAAACTGCGGACGTTGGGATTACATTTTTTCATACATCAAAAAGTTTAGAAATCATAGAGGTTTCGTAGTGCCGAATAGAGACCAGGTTACCATGTCAACACCATTTATGGCTGCATATTCTAATTTGGTTATTCAACGTTGTCATAAAAGAGGAATACACGCCATGGGTGGAATGGCAGCACAAATTCCAATTAAAAATAATCCAGAAGCCAACAAAGCTGCACTAGAAAAAGTAAGAGTAGATAAAGAACGCGAAGCCAAAAATGGACATGATGGTACTTGGGTGGCGCATCCTGCTTTAGTAGAGGTTGCAATGCAGGAATTTGATAAATATATGCCAACACCAAATCAGATTTTTAAGAAGCGTGAAGACGTTGTTGTCACTGAAGCAGATTTAGTAGAAATACCTAAAGGCACTATTACAGAAGCAGGTGTAAGAAAAAATATAAATGTTGGTATTCTATATCTCGAAGCTTGGTTAAGAGGGCATGGTGCAGTAGCACTTTATAACTTAATGGAAGATTCTGCAACAGCAGAAATATCTAGAACACAAGTTTGGCAATGGTTAAAAAACGAAGTGTTGTTAGAAGATGGAAGAATCTTCAATAAAGCTTTATTTGATGAATTGTTTGATGATGAAGTCGAAAAAATAATAAGAGAAGTAGGTGAAGGAAAAATAAAAAACACCAAATTTTCTGAAGCGATTGCACTTTTTAAGCGATTGGTAACTCAGGAAGAATTTGAAGAGTTTTTAACACTTTCAGCATATCAATTAATATAAAAAAAAATGTCTCGTAACTACTGGAATAGATTACGAGACCTAATTATCAAAATTTGGAATAAACTTAATAATCAAAAACAAAATTATGAAAAATTTAGGACAAAGTAACTATCGTTCTGCATTAGAAACCGTAAGAAATCTTAAAGCAAAGTACGGACAAACTTGGAATGCTATTAATCCTGAAAGTGCTGCCAGAATGGTAGCTCAAAATCAATTTAGAACAGGTTTGGATATCGCAAAATACACAGCTGCAATTATGAGAGAAGATATGGCAGCTTACGATGCGGATTCTTCAAATTACACACAATCTTTAGGTTGCTGGCATGGTTTTGTGGCACAGCAAAAAATGATTGCAGTGAAGAAACACCACAAAACAACAAGTAAACGTTATTTATACCTTTCGGGTTGGATGGTTGCAGCATTACGTTCAGAATTTGGACCATTACCAGACCAGTCAATGCACGAGAAAACTGCTGTTTCTGGACTTATTGCAGAAATTTATGATTTCTTACGTCAAGCAGATGCGATTGAGTTAAATGATTTATTTCGAAGATTAGAAAATGGAGAAGATGTTCAGGATGACATAGATAATTTTGAAACGCATATCGTTCCAATCATCGCAGATATAGATGCTGGTTTTGGTAATGAGGAAGCAACATATTTACTGGCTAAAAAGATGATTCAAGCAGGTGCTTGTGCTATTCAAATTGAAAATCAGGTTTCGGATGCCAAACAATGCGGACATCAGGATGGAAAAGTAACGGTTCCTCATGAAGATTTTGTGGCTAAATTAAATGCAGTGCGTTATGCGTTTTTAGAATTAGGCGTAGAAGACGGAATTATAGTAGCAAGAACAGATTCTGAAGGTGCAGGCTTAACTCAAAAATTACCAGTAAGCCAAGAGCCTGGTGATTTAGCGTCTCAATATTTAGCTTTTGTAGAAGCAGAAGAAGTTGCCATTGAAGATGCAAAGCAAGACGATGTTTTATTAAAGCGCGATGGTAAATTAGTACGTCCTATAAGATTAGCTAATGGGTTGTATAAGTTTAAAGACGGCTCAAATATTGACCGTGTAGTTTTAGATTGTGTAACAAGTCTTCAAAATGGTGCAGATTTATTATGGATAGAAACACCTACGCCAAACGTAAAACAAATTGCACACATGGTTAACAGAATTAGAGAAGTGGTACCAAATGCAAAATTGGTTTACAATAATTCACCATCTTTCAACTGGACCTTGAATTTCCGTAATCAAGTATTTGATGAAATGCTTGCAGAAGGTGAAAACATGACGGCTTACGATAGAAATAATTTAATGGATGCGCAATATGACCATTCAGAATTATGCCATAGAGCAGATGAGAAAATTAAGACCTTCCAAATGGATGGCGCGAGAGAAGCTGGTATTTTTCATCACTTAATTACATTACCAACCTAT
>TARA_R110002049_G_scaffold110116_2_pt1 | contig 10999 bp, 8 predicted proteins | sample TARA_R110002049 | Tara Oceans TARA_R110002049 (sample SAMEA4396941) | marine metagenome | biome: Polar Biome; feature: [SRF] surface water layer (ENVO:00010504); material: water (ENVO:00002006), including particulate matter (ENVO:01000060) such as... | depth 5 m
CATTGATTTTTTCAAAAAAGAAAACTGGCCAGAAATCGAAGCTCAAAAATTTTACAATCATTACCAAGGCATTGGTTGGAAAGTAGGCGGTAAAACAAAAATTGTCAATTGGCAAGCAACAGCAAAAAACTGGATCATAAAAGCTGAAGAAATTAAAACAAACAAAACTCAAAATCCAGTTAGCCAAAATCAAGACAACCTAAAGACAACTAAAAACAAAAATTACAACGAACCTCTCTAAATATCATTCCGATAGAGAGAAGAATGAACGATGAGAAATCTAATAAATACAAAAAGAATTCATAATCTAAACCGACCTATTTTATTTTTTATAGAATTAAAATTTTACGGAATTCAGAGAACCCAAAGAGCTTGCGATCTGGGTTCGAAAATGAAGTAAAAAGTAGAATTTAATAAAAATAAAAGTAAGTCTTGATTTTTGAATACTTTATATCAAGAAAAAGTATTAGGTAAAAAATCATTCTTGCAGACTTAAGTATCTATAAACAAAATGAAAATAGAATCACCTCACATAATAATCGAAGGAAGTGTCCAATACCAATTAGGAGAACTAAAAGGCAATACCATCCATTATAATTTTGAAAAAATCTTAACCTATTTAGACCATAAAGGAAAACTACTATTTGGTAAAAACTTCAAAATCCACACAGAAGATGAAGCTATATTATACAAGCTTTGTATTTATTTTATTCGAGATTATGCCTCTTGCAAAAGAATAAACATAGACCCTAACAAAGGAATTTTATTATCGGGTCCAGTAGGATGCGGTAAAACAAGTTTAATGAAATTATTACCATTTATCGTACCTCATCAAAAAAGCTATAAAGTAATTCCAGCAAGAAACATTGCATTTACATTCAATAACCTCGGCTTCAAAATCATAGAAGAATACGGAAATAATAATTACTACTGCTTTGACGATTTAGGAGTAGAAACCACAGGAAGACATTTTGGTAAAGATTGTAATGTAATAGGAGAAATACTGTTATCACGTTACGATTTATTCCTAAAAAATAAAACAAGAACTAACGCAACAACAAATTTAAATGCTCAAGAATTAGAAAATAGATATGGCATTCGAGTACGTTCAAGAATGAGGGTGTTATTCAATTTAATTGCTTTTGGTAAGGAAAGTAAAGATAAAAGATTTTGATAAATTCATAAATAACTGAATTTCAATATTTTAACATAGTTGACAATATCAATTTAAAACAATAAATTTGTTAATTAAGTGAAAATTTATATGAAGCATAAGAAATCGTCTTACATTGACCTATTTGCAGGATGTGGTGGCCTATCACTTGGTTTACATAATTCAGGTATGTGGAAGGGTAAATTTGCTATTGAAAAAAGTCCTGATGCGTTCGGAACTTTAGAGTATAACCTTATCAATAATAAACCTCATTTTGATTGGCCATCTTGGTTACCTAAATCTGCACACGATATTAATGACATAATCAAAAAATATCCTGAGCAACTTAAAAAATTAAGAGGATCTATAGATATGGTTGCAGGTGGCCCCCCTTGTCAAGGTTTTTCTACCGCTGGAAGAAGAGTTGAAAATGACGATAGAAATAAATTAATAGGATCTTATATTGAATTTATTAGACTTGTACAGCCTAAAATTATTTTCTTTGAAAATGTAAAAGGCTTCACTCAAAAATTTGATAAGAACAAAGTAAAAGGTAGGATATATTCTAAATATGTTGAAAATGCTTTAAGGAGAAAAAATAGTAGACTGAATTCTTTAGGGTATGAAGTTTCAGGACATTTAGTTGACTTTTCAGAATTTGGAGTTCCTCAGAAACGTACAAGATTCATTTTGATCGGTGTCAGAAAAGATTTAATAGAATCAATTATTCCACAGCAATTTTTTTCTAATATAGAAAAGAATAAAAAAGAATTTTTAGTAAATAAAGGTATAGGTATTACTAATTCACTTGAAGACGCAATATCTGATTTGCTAAGAAAGAAAGATACTGTTTCACCAGATACTAAATCATTTAAAGCTGGTCTATATAATAATCCTGAATCTAATTATCAATTATTGTTAAAAGGCGATGTAAAAAGCAATATTCCTGATAGTCATAGATTCGCAAAGCATAATCCTGATACTATTATAAAATTTAAATATATATTAAAAGAAGCCGAGAAAAATAAAACACTTTCTGCAGAAATTAAAGAAAGGTTTAACCTTAAAAAAAGAACAATTATTCCGTTATCAGGAAAAACACCTACACCTACTATAACAACACTACCTGATGACTACATACACTACTGTGAGCCTAGAATTTTTACAGTTCGTGAGTATGCTAGGATACAATCATTTAACGATTGGTATGAATTTCAAGGAAAATACACAACAGGAGGCAAAAGAAGAACACAAGAAGTTCCAAGATATTCTCAAATAGGAAATGCTATTCCACCACTTTTTGGAGAACAGACTGGTATTGCTATTAACCAGTTATTATCATAAATGTCTAAAAAAGAGCCACTTCATTTTAAAACAAACGTTCAGTTAAAAAGTATCATCGGTAAGGATTTAATTAACGATGATAAGATAGCTATACTCGAACTTGTAAAGAATTCATTTGATGCAGATGCTAAAAGAGTTGATGTTAATTTCATTAATTTAAAGAATAATGATGATGATAATATAAATACATTTTCAGATTCTACCTCTAGAATTATCATTAAGGATAATGGCCAAGGAATGGATATCGAAGATGTAGAGGATAAGTGGTTAAATATAGCTTACTCTGAAAAAAAGAAAAACACAACTCAGCACAAAAGACGAATGGCTGGAGCTAAAGGTGTTGGTCGGTTTTCTTGCGATCGATTAGGAGAGTATCTAAATTTATATTCAAAAAAAGAAGGCGACGAAACTTACGTTAAGCTTACCATAGATTGGAAACTATTTGAAATAGAAGATGAAAAAAAGGAAATTCAATCTATTCCATTAGAGTATCAAGAATTGACCAGAAAAGAGCTTCAAAGTTTGGGTATTAAACCTTTCGAAAAAGGTGTTATTCTTGAAATCATTAAACTCAGAAGTGATTGGGTTTATCCTGTCTTTGATAAAAAGCAAAAATTAACTGGATGGAATACAGATAAATTAAGTTCATTAAAGAAATACCTTGAGAAACTAATAAATCCAAATCAAGCATTTGAAAATGATGATTTTGGAATTTATATAGGCGTTCCTGAATTTCTAAATGAAAATGATGATAGTGATGATTATGACAAATTCATAGGTAAGGTAGAAAATAAAATTTTTGATAAATTAGATTTTAAATCTACAAGTATAGAAACTGAAACACGAGATTCAGGCAAAACTATATATACAGAATTGAAAGATAAAGGGAAAACAATTTTCTGGATCAAAGAAAAAAATCAGTACTATCCTGATGTGAAAAATGTCAAGATATCTATCTATTATTTAAATCCATATGCAAAGGCTTTTTTCACTAGACAAACAGGTATTCAATCTGTAAACTATGGTTCAATATTCTTATTTATCAACGGTTTTAGAATCTCGCCATATGGGGATGTTGGTAATGACTGGTTAGGATTAGATCAGCGTAAAGCCCAAAAGACTAGAAGCTTTTTAGGTCTTAGAGATATTATTGGCCAGATAGAAATTTTAGATGAAAAAAACGATTTTCAAATCATTTCTAGTCGTGAAGGTGTAGTTAGAAATGACTCTTTCTTTAGTTTAACAAATTCAGAAAGAAATGACAGTTTTTATTATAAAGCACACAGAAGGTTAGAAAGATATGTGGTTGAAGGTTTAAATTGGGATAGTTCAATTTATGATAACAAAGACCCTCAATTCAAAGAAATTGAACAGAAAATTATTTCAGGTAAAGCTAAAGTTGAAGAATTAATTTTTCGTGAAGACGATAATATTAAACAACGTAGAACATATAGTGCCATTCATTCAATAATATCTGCTAAACTGAGTGATGTTAATGAAATCTATATCAATGAAGATTTAATTACTAAAAAGATTGATGAAGAACGGAAAAAATCTGAATTAGAATTTAATCAACTTATTGAAGATTTTGAAAATAAAAAAATAGACTCTGAGACACTCACAAGGATTCTTAACAAAAAAGCTGAACAAAATGCTCAGTTAGAAAAGGAAATAAAGGAATTTTCAAGATATAATACAAATGAAGTAACTAATAAGGCAATTCTTGAGCTTCAAAAATATAAGCGCACCAATGAAGAACAAACCTTATTAATTAATCAATTAAAAAAGCAATTAGAAGAAGCTAAAAAAGATAAAGAAGTTGCAGAGAAAAGTGCAACAAGTTTTCAAGAGAAAGCTGAAAAAGCTGAGAAAGATTTAGCTATTGAAAAAGAAAAAAACCTTTATCTTTTGTCCACTAGAAGAACTTTAAGTAAAGATGCTGACGGACTTATCCACACTATTAAAATCAATAACATTGAGATCAGAGATGGTTTGGATAATCTGATTGATGATGTAACTGAAGATAGTTTTGATAACAATGATGTAATACGAAGATTAGGTCATATCAAGGTTTATGCAGAAAGGACTTTAAAGATGGCAGAATTTGCAACCCGATCAGATTTAAAAGAAGATATTGAAAAGAGAAATGTAAATTTAGTACAATTCATAAAAGAGTATGTTACTCTATATGGAGAAACTTTTGCAGATAATATTAAATTCGTTTTTAATGGAGATGATGCCCAACTTCAAAAAAGTACTAGCATACTGAATCTTTCAATTGCACTAGACAATCTAATTAATAACGCTGTAAAATGGGGAGCAAAAACAATAAACTTTACTTTTAGAAAGATAAATAATACGAGTTTATCTTTATTAGTCTCAGATGATGGTGTGGGCTTAGTAGAAAAACATTTAAAAGAACCGGAAAAAATATTTGACCTATCTGTCAGAGAACAAGCACCAAATGGTTTTGGCGGTTCAGGTATAGGCTTATATTATACAAGAAGCCTTTTGGAAGAGATGGGTAATACTATAAAATTTGCTGGAAATAATAAAGTTTTATCTGGAGCATCATTCGAAATAATATTTAGCGCTGTATGAGTATAAAAAAAGTACTATTTATTGATGATGGTCCAATAGAACAAATCACAACTAAGCTAAGAAAAAATCTTCATAGTAGAGGTTATACTTTGGATGAAGAAGTAATTAATTTAAACTTACCTCAATTCAAAAAAGCAAACCCTAATGAACCTGGGAAGTATATAATAGATTTTGATGCTGTTAAACAAGTAATTGTAGAAACTCACTCAAAAGAGCCTTATGATTCAATTGCTTGTGACTATCATTATGCAAATGATCCATTGGATGGTTTTACTATTCTAAAATGGATTAAAAATGAGAGTCAAAATAAAAAATATAGAATACGTAGGGCAAAGTTTGTGTTGTATTCTTCTGAAGGAGATAAATTTGCTGAAAAAACTAATTCTGTAGATGATATTAGTAAGTTAATCCGAATCAAATTTGATGATTTTTTAAAGCGAGAAAGACTAGCGGATGATTTAGCTTCACTTCTATTAAAAACAAACACTCGATTTGATTTCAATACTATGTTGATTCAAGAATTAGAAAAATATCCTGATTTTGTATTTAAAAGTGTATATCCTAAATTCAAAGGGAAAAAGCTTGAAGATATTGTTGTGGAAATAGACAAGGAGCTACCTAATGGATTAGATTTTCAACAAAACATAGCAGAATTGACTATAGCGCACCTTATTGAACTTAATAGAATTGAAGAAGAGGAATGATAACTATTATTATTTCCATAGATCCCACTACAGCTTTTTTATTCGAGATTATTGAGAATATAAGAGCAAATGATATTGAAGTTAATTTAATAGAAATTCATCCTTCAGATCAATCCTATAATGATTGTCTTGAGAAAATTAAAGAACTGGATTGTGGCTCTATAATATTATTTCTGGGTCACGGACAATCAGACAGATTATATGGTGGAGAATCTGAAGCATTTGATAAAAAGCCTATAGTTAAGTTAAACGAAATGAATATTTTTAAAGATAAATATTTGATTCTATTGACTTGTGATTCAGCAGAATTATTAAAAAGCTCTTTCAGGCAAGCGAAAATGATTAAGTCCATTGGTTTTGGAGCTTTGCCTACTGAAATCGAAGAGTTAGATAATAATAAAAAATTCGCTAATGTTGGTATTACGAAAGCAACTATTGATTTGTTTAGAAGCGTAATAGTTTCAACTGTTTCAGATGCTATCGTTCATTCTTTAAAATATAAGATAGACTTTATTCAAACAAAAGATTATCTAACATTTCTATTGAACAAAAAGATAAACAGCGTAATACTTGAAGACAACAATGAAAATTTGGGAGATCTTATTTACCAAATGAAATATGAACTAGTACAATATTAAAACTAATAATTATGGAACTTAATAAGTCAGATATAAATCTAATATTGGAATCATTAAACTATATGAAGCTTAATGTCGATAATAGTAAAGATTATCCAAGTTATGAATCTAAGCAAAGTAGATTAAAAGAAATAGAGGTAGTTGTTAATAAAATAAAAAGGAAATAATCCCACACTTCCAGCACATTCTCATTCCTTCGTTTCGCAAAAAAACTACACTCTTTCAATCGCAAGAGCTTCCAGTTCCGCACAATACTCGTTATGTCCATTTCACACCTGCCTATCGGACAGACGCTACATTACCACAACCAGTATTTTTAGCCAACGCTCAATTCATCTTTTATTTAATCTGCAATAATAACATCAAAATTTGGGAAGGCAGGTAATAAGGTGTTCGTCAGTCGTTCCATTTAGTTTCATAGTACATAATCAAAAATGCTTCTATCGTCGCATTTGTGCTTACCGTAAATAGTACTACTGCGGCGAGACGTCCTCGTAGTACTTTTAACTTGCACTATTTCACACATTTCTCTATTCCTCACCCATAGCTACTCTTGTGCCTTAAAATCCAAATCTGTTTTGCGCTATGCGCAAGATTTAAAAATTAAGGTACAACCGCTATTTAATGTTTTGCGAGCCTGCGTGTCGCTGCGGTCTTTAACGGTTGTCACATTTTTTGAAACTATTTTAATGATACTTTTGATAGATTGAAAATATATCTATTAAATAATATTTAGGTATATTATTGTGCGAATCAAAAAACTGCGCCAACCTAGTGTTTGCAACATAGTCGTGAGCGCCTTCCGTACCTTTAGGCATTCACTCACAACAACCTTGCTAATCTCGCAGTCGGCTCGCGCCTTTTGGGTTACCTGCTTATTAAAACTTGAAATATTTATTTCTCAAATAATCATTATCATTTAAAAGCTTTTCTAGTTCTAACTTCCCCCAATTTTCTCTTGTATGTATCTCTATACTATTTGTAAATCCGTCAAGCATATCATAAAGAGTTGAATCAATAAGGACGTTAGTAAAGACACCATATCCTTTAGCATCATAATGTAAGATTACGTTTGCAGCGTCGTTGACTTTAGTTCTAGTTAAAGAAGATGAAACACTCAGTAATTTACATTGAAAAATATGCAATTCTGGATCTGAAGCATTAATAGATTTAGTCATTACAGTAATATCCCGTCCGCCATCTCTTGATCTTGATTTACCCATTTTTCTAATAGTGCGTTCATCAAACTTAGGATGGTCATAAATTATATCATAACATAAGTGTTCGAATTGCTCATCATCAACTTGTGTCCAATCAATATTATAATGATTTTTAGCACCTATTACATTACCTAAAATGCTATGCAAAGGGTTAAGCTTAGACCTAATCTCTTTAATTTCATTAGTTCTTAACTTGGCATCGTGTAAAAAGAAAACGAATGTAAAGAATGTATCTCTTATAATTAAAATGTCAGCGTATTTAGAAAGATAATACTCGGTTTCTGTAATTTCAAAAGTCAATTTCTTATATTGCTTCAATGCTATTTTTGCACAATCTCGTGCAGTTTCTAACTCTTTTTTCATGTTATTCCAGACAGCAGTTTCATCGTTACAAATTAACTGTTTGTTTTCTATTTTATTTATACTTGCTTTTATAAATTCAGTGGTATCTTTGGCTTCACCTAACTTAATAAGTACATTTTTGTAATCATATTTATTTGGTATAATCCAAGCATCTTTGGATACATAAACATTTAGGTTAATATCATCGGAATAAGCACTACGCCAATATTTAAAATAGCGTTCAGGATATTTTTTATGTTCTTTCCTTAAGAACTCAACAGCTTCATCTTCACCATCAGCGTCTTCAATTTCATTATATATTTCAAAATAACCTTGATTAACAAGATTAGCATAATATCTATCTAAAATTTCTGGAAAGTGATAGGTACGTTTTTCAAGTTTATATTCATAGTCTGCAAGCTCTTCGATATATGCGTGATGCTCATCACTACCATAATAATCTTCATCACTATAGACATATGAATATAATAGTAAAAATTCAGAAAATTTTTCCAAATTATAATCAGTAAGTGTTACTGTAAAAGATCCTCCAAATCCATTACCAAAAAATGCTTTTCCACCTAAAACACTCCCACAATTTGCAATTCCTTCAGCAAGTTGTGAAACACTTATATAATCAATCATTATATCTCTTGCTGTTCTTTGATAACCTTCAAAAGGTATTTGAATCGTTATAGTGGGTGTTGCCACTAGGAATTCCTTCATTCCATCAAGGTTTTTGGTTAAATCATATATCTCATCAATTCTATATTTCATATTCATAAATTTACTAAAATATATAGCATTTATTGGACTTTTCATATTTTTAGTTTACCTCATTTGTAAACACATTTCCAAAGCTATGTTACATAATGCGCAGTTATAGCCCTCTTTCGTAAAAACTACAGGGTCTATAACGCCATTATGTAAAATAGCGGCTTCCCATCACACAAATTCTAACTCCTAATAATATTAATCGCTATTCATGAACTCCCGTAAAATTAGAAAAGTCGTGCACTAAATAGCCATACCCATCCGCACAAATAGTAACTTCAAAGAGTATGAATGGCTATTAATATTCTCTTCTTTTTTTCCACTTATACTTATCTTTCATTGTGTTATTCCATTCCGCCAAATCTGATAACATTTGATCAATTTTAATCTTGTCAATCCATTGACCATTTACAAAAACACCAGAAATTTTTCGAGTATTATTGATGTCGTTTAAAGGATTAGCGTCAAGCAAAATAAGATCTGCAAATTTCCCTACTTCTACAGTTCCAATTTTATCATCAATTTCAAGCCAAGTTGCTGGTAATCTTGTGGCAGATATTAGGGTTTCTTCATTCGTTAAACCTGCGTCAACTAATAACGCTAATTCATCGTGCAATGAGAAACCTGTGATAATGCCTGAAACTCCAGCATCAGTTCCTGCAACCATTGGTACTCCTGCATCTTTAAAAGCTACAACCATTTCTTTATGAAATGTAATTAGGCTGTCTAAATAATTAATAAATTCTGTACTTGAATGCTTATTGTAATTGTTTGATGTCAACCATTTATCTTGTAAAAGAGGATGTACATACTTTAATGTCTCCATGAATCGAATTGAATCAAGCGTTTGAACTTGGTCTCTTATTTTTACGATAGCGATCAAATTAGGAATTAACCATGTATCATTTTCTTTTGCTAATTGAGCAAAATATTGAGCATCTTTCTTTGTCTTATCTTGATTTCTTATCTGTTTAGAAAATTCTTCTGCGTGGGCAACTAAACCAAAATGAGGAATAAAAGCTTTTGCCGTTTGACCCTTGAAGGCATCTGGAATATGTCCAACAACTTTGAGTCCCTGCTTTTTAGCCTCATCTACAAGTGCTGTAAAAGACTCAATATTTAAATGAGAATAGGCTTTAATAAAATTGTAACCTTCGGCTTTTGCACTTCTCACAGCTTGTCGTGCTTCTGTAGCTGTGTTTACAATTCTTCCACCATTATTGGGATCTCCACCATTTATCATTGGTGCAATTGCCATTCGTGGTCCAATAACTTTTCCCTTTGTAATTTCATTTCTTTGTCCAAAATGCTCAACTCTTCCTCCAAGTTCAAATAGGGTTGTAACACCGTTCGTTATATACGTTGTCATAACATCTTGTGTGTCCATAAAAAATGTAGCGCCTTGTGTAGGTGAATTTTCTCTAAAATTTAAATCAGCGTTGGTGTGAACGTGCATATCAACAAGACCAGGAATTAACCATTTTCCAGTTCCGTCTATAATTTTTGCATTATTTGGAATAGTTTCATTGATAGATAATATTTTTTTGTCTTCAATAACTACAGTAGCATTTTTAATGACATTATTCTCTTTTGTCATTGGTATTATATTCACATTCTTAATTGCAAAAAGTGATTGCTCTTGAACTTCCTGCTTTGGTAAATTATTTTTAGATTCTGGAGATAAGTTTGTACATCCGTTGAAAATTATAGTAGATAATAATAGAAAGTTAAGGGCTAAAGTTTTAATTGGATGCATAAGATACTTTTAAATTAAAGACTCCGTTTTTACTTATTTGTTACAATTTCTTATTCCTAGAATTTTAGTTATAGCTATTGTCATTTTTATTCCTTATCTCATTCAAGCTGTACAAAACCATCGCTAAGCCTGTATTGAGCGAAGACGAAATGTCCAAATATTCCTTACCTCAAGTATGTGTTTGTCTCATTTTGTTAAGTAATAAGATTAACTAAGAACAGTCATTACATAAACCTGTCAATAAGCAATTCACATGTTGTACATCGTACCCATTGGGTAAGGAAAAATGTACTGCACTAGGCAAACATTCTATCGTTTCACAATGAGTACATCTAAAATGAAAATGTTGTTCAGGTAATTTGTTATCATCACATTTAACACAAAATGCAAAGTATTGTTTCCCATCTTCAGCAACAATTTTATGAAGTGTACCATCATCACAAAATCGATTTAAAATACGATAAATC
>TARA_R110002049_G_scaffold46487_2_pt1 | contig 10995 bp, 11 predicted proteins | sample TARA_R110002049 | Tara Oceans TARA_R110002049 (sample SAMEA4396941) | marine metagenome | biome: Polar Biome; feature: [SRF] surface water layer (ENVO:00010504); material: water (ENVO:00002006), including particulate matter (ENVO:01000060) such as... | depth 5 m
ACGGGGGAATACCATGTACGAGTGGAATGCTCGTAAGCGCCCAAGGCGACCATTCGTGCCGGCGACTATTTTTCGAGGCGAGCGAGGCGGCGGCGGAGCCGGTCTCGTTCGCGGCGGATGTTGTGCTCCTCCCGTTGCTGTTGACGGTGGCCGCGGATTGAGTCAGGGTGAGACGCCGCCCAAGTATCCGGTCGAAGTGATTCGTAGTCTCGATTCCCGGAGAGTAGCTCGTTTAGCAGATCCTCCAAGTAACTTCTTACATCCAGGTCGTTGCGGATCGCACTGCTGACGATCGTCATCAACGTCGCTGTCCGGTATCCTGAGGCAAGGCTGCCAAGGTGAAGCCAGTTCTTGCGACCCAGGGCAACCTGCTTGACGAATCGTTCACAGAACCCTCCTTGTTTCCGTTGTTTGCGGGTATTGATTTCTACCGTCTATGACATTTTTTCTGCGGGATTTGTCAACGAAGGTGGCATCGGAGCACTGCCATTGGGCTGGTGCGCTGAGAGTTTCTTTAGGCGGTTCAGTTCGACTTCATTCGCCCAATAGATCCTTCGGTATCCTAGCTTGGACGATTGAATCCAGCCCCGACGGTGCCAACCAGTTAGCGTAGACGGTTTAATCCCGAGTTCGCGAGCAAGGTCACTCGAACGCCAACGGGGCTTTGCAACAGACGGTTTCGAGCCGATGAGGCTTTTGCGCCGCAGCACGCGAATCAAGGCGTTGATACTCGACAACGTAAAGCGGTCCTTGCGCGCCGGGCGGAAGCCTTCTTGGTTGAGCATCGCCACCAGTTCCTCGCGAGGACAAGCCGAGTTGTACAGTTCAGTTGCACGACGATACAGCGCATCGCAGTCTTCAAGGTCATCGAATGTCGCAACGGTGCGACGTGTCTCATGTTGACTCTGGAATCCGCCAGACCAATGAATCGTTACGACAAGACGTTCCGAATCGGGGACCACTTCAACGACGATCTTCTCGATTAAAATCCGAACCAGATCCTGCCGGTCTTTGTTGGTTGCTTGCGCTCAGTCACAAGTATCGTTGCGACCAGATCGAACAAGCCTGCGAGATCGCGTGGCGACACGGTGACTTCCATCTGCGAACGATTCGCAGGCTGATTGATCGATCCGGTCCGGTTCAAGAACTGATGCCTTTCTTGGAAGACCACGAACTGATCCGGCCGCTGGCGGACTATGACGCCTTCGTTCACGAGTATGTTCAAGGCCGCCTGACTTCCTAATTCTTGACCCTAACGTTTCATGGAGGAAACGACCAATGAATGAGAACTTATCAAGAACCCTGCGCGAACTCCGACTCGGCGGGATGGCCGAGACGCTTGAAGTTCGGCTACAAGAGGCGACAGCGAGCAAGCTGACGCATTTGGAATTTCTCGAGTTGGTGTTAGCCGATGAATCGCTCGTTCGAGGTGATCGTAAGATCGAGCGAGGCGTTCGTCGGGCGAGCTTTCGCGACGTGCGTCGGCTAGAAGATTTCGACTTTTCATTCAACCGCAGCATCGACCGAGCGAAGGTGTTCGAGCTGGCCAGCGGTCACTTCCTTCGCAACGCCAAGGACGTGTTGATGTGTGGTCCACCCGGAACGGGCAAGAGCCACTTGGCTCAAGCGATCGGCCACGCCGTGATACGCTCTGGTGCGGTGGTTTACTACCGCAGTATCTTTGACGTGGTGCGCGACTTCTTGCACGACGAGGCGATGGGTGGTGAGGAGAAAGTGTTGGCGCGTTACCTCAAGCCGGACTTACTGATCATCGATGACATGGGGATGAAGCAGCTTCCCAAACGCAGCGGCGAATACCTGTTTGAGATCATCATGCGTCGCCACGAGGTCCGCAGTACGGTGATGACAACGAACCGCCCGCTGGAGGATTGGGGCAAGCTGATCGGCGACGTTCCTAGTGCGAGTGCGATCCTGGACAGGTTTTTGCAGTCCGCCGAAATCATGAAGATTACCGGTCGTAGCTACCGTCTCAAGAATGCGGAGAAAACTTCAAAAGGGACCAAAGCGCCCCCCGGCTCATCCGCCGAAGAAGACATATAGATCAGGCGACTCCGCCCGATCCTGAACCACCAATTTCAAAAGGGACCACAAGCGCCCACAGGTGGTCCCTTTTCAAGCGCCCCGCGACACGAGTCCCGAAAACCCCTTTCTCATGTCGGCCGGTTTGCTGTAGAGATAGATTCCGCTGGTGGTCGGAAGAGCGATCACGGGTTCGCCTCCGCATCGCGCGGGGCGAGTCGGTCGACCACCAGCCGCAAGCTCTCGGTATCACCGGCGTTCAGTTCGATCTGAGTGCCACAGGGAAAGCGGACCTTGACATCGCGAGCCGCACTTCGGTCGGTGACCTCGACGGCAAGGAACTCGCCTCGCGATTCGGCTTGATTTCGGATTCTTCGTCGCCACTGGTAAAACGATGCGGTGGAGATGCCGTTCTGATCGCAAAAACCAGCGATCGTCAGGTCAGACTGTTCGTAGCGTTCAATCAGTCGTGACCACCGTTGGTGAACGGCTGGATTTGGTGAGCGGGCCATGTAGACCTCCAGGCTGAGAGAGTGAAAACCCACCAGCCTACGCCACGCGCCAACAATGGTTCCCACGTGCGCTTACGCTTCTTTCGCGTCATTGGAATCCTCCTGGGGTGGTGAAGTTATCTCACCGAAGGCAGATTTCCAATTTCAAGAGAGGCAGCACAAGATCGAAGGCCCTCGCACCAGGATCGTCGCCGACGAATTGTGCGTAAAATGCTACGTGAATCAATTTTGAGCGATCTGCAAACCGGCACCGACGAGAGAAAAATCCGGCGCCGATTCGAACAGCTGCTCACCCTGGCGGCATGATCAAAGGCAGCCTTAAGACAATTCACCTAAAGTGCAGTGATGTAAGCAATCAATTAAATACCAGAGCCAGGGCTGGCTCTCAAATGAGCGCAATAATCAGGACGTTATCAACGCGATATTACTCTGAAGAATCTATAGGCGAAAAGCGACGCGGTTCTTTGAGTACAAATATATCGATAGACCAGCCGATTGTATCTATAGGAGTTTGACCAAGGAAGATTGCAGCGGATGGTATCGTGCTTCTAGGATCAATGGAACGAGCTAGACGATCCCGACTAATTGCGTACGTGCCAGCACGCAAAACCTGCTGTCCCTGCTGATCAAGAAAATCGAAACGTTTTGGCATACTTACCGAATCAATTCCGATGTCATTTGGGTCGAATCCGGAAATGCAGTTGATATACACAGAACCGGTGGTTTCTCGTGAATCTAGCCAATGCTTGAGACAAAGCAGATCCTGGCCCCAGTCGATGTTACTGTGCAATAAATACTTCGAGCCATTCTTCGGGCCTCCAGCAAGCTTGTTGAAATACGACAGGCAGTGGGGATATACAAGTAGGCTGCTCGTGATCGCATGAGCAACCGCAACGAACGCCGCGGATATCAGTATTTGACGGCATCTCAATCGCCTGAATTTTTTGGGCCACAAGCGGCACCGAGCATGGTTTGCGAGTCGATCGCACCCCGCCGAAACAGCGATTCTTATTTCAGTATCGGCTCTGGAGCACCTTAGATCATCCTGATTCCAGTTCGCAAACACAGAGAAGTTGCGTTCGTCAAATATCGTATTTTGTGCGAAAACGCGTCCAATCCAGATATAGATGAAGGGAAAAACTGGCAACACGTATCGAAAATGCTCGTTAATGCCCGTTTGGGAACTGACGAACGAAAAGATCGCTATCGCAGGTGTTAGCAAGAATACTTCGTCTCGGATCGGAGATGGCGAGGAGTGGAACTGGTTCCCGACCGCAAACGAAGGATTTCCAATATTTCGCATATGACCTACGAAAAAGGTCAAGCATGCAAGAAGGAATAATATCCACGTTCCGATTGGAACCTTAACAGCGGCAGCATAAAGATAGTAGTACCACCATCCCTCTTCCGACCATCGCCCGGCAAGAAAAAAACGATTGTGATAAGCCTCAAAATCCCTGCGCTGCAAATCGATGCCGATGATGTAGTGCTTAGGAAACGGAACAGGTATCATCCCAAGCCATGAGTCACTAAACCGATTCTTAGTGCGAAGTGAGGTATCAAAGTATCCTATTGCAGCTTCTTGACTGGAAGCCACGTAGGCTCTTTCGGGCTTCGGCAACGAATCTTCGGAAGCGGCGAGGGCTGAGCTGAAGAATTGATAATCCTTTAGTGGCGTAAAGGTTCCCTCAAAACCGTAGACAAAATTTACTATAAAGACACTGAGCAACATTCGAACTAATAATTGTGCCGCTTCACGCGACCAGTCCTTCAACCTCATTTCATGCCTGAACGGAGGCGAGGACTGCTTTCTTGGAGCGTTGACAACTTTGTAGCACGACAAGGAAGCGAGTTCTCGCCTCCGTTCAGTCGAAAAGGAGTGGACCTCTGACAGCCGATACGCTAACCATACTGCTGGCCAAAGCGGATAGAATATGATCAGCGTGGTCTTTGCAGACTCAGCAAAGCCGAGGGCAATGCCGCTAATCAATGTTGTTCGAAAGTTCGGCTTTTTCAACCAATGCCAGAAAGCGTAACATGAAAAAACGCCAAGTGAGGCAGACGCCACGTCGGACGTGATCAATTGCCCATGTGCAATAACGTTCGGGCAAAAGCACCAGAGTGCCATGGAAATCAATCCAGCCCGTGTTCCGTACAGCCTACTTCCCCATAAGTAGCAAGTAACCGCTCCGAAAAGGCTAAACGGCAAGCAAATCCATCGCGAGATTCGTGACAGCAACAGGATACGGGGTCCATTGGCCCTGCAAAAATCTCGGCCAATTTGCATCTCATCTCGATTACCTGGCTCATGTGACAGACTATTCCAGTCTGTCTCGCATCCAACGATAAGAACGGGTAGGGCTGCTACTAGCTTTACCAACGGTGGATTGACAGGGTACAAATCGAATCGCTGAAATTGCCAGTAGCTAACCCCTGCCGCAAGGTTGGCGGGTTCATTGTAGGTCGGGCTATGAATAAAGGCGCCGTACGCCAGTAGACCAGTGTGAGTCAAAAGCAACGCGGCAATCATAAGTGGGGCAGCGACGATTCCAGAAATGCGAATGTAACGATCGACCCTCGCTTTCATCGTACGCCTCGGTATCAAAATGTCGCTCATCGATGCGTAGGTGACCCTGGTAGGCTCCCGTTTTGTGCACAGGCCGTTATGAAAGATTGCGTCCGGAAACAGGAAATGGGCTTTTTACCAGAGGATGTTGCCCAAACGGCATCGATGTTGCGAGTGGATTACAAAATCGTAACGCCGTTTGAACGGCAACGACTTGGTACTTGTCGTTGAATATACTATCACACGAATGGGATGAGATTGAATCCTTGTCCCTCCCGAGAACTCGATCCACTGAACACGTTTTCACCTTGTTCTTTCACAACCTGGTCGATGACGTAGAAATTCGGTCGCGAATGTTACCGAGCTCCGATGAATTGTCTTGGTTCAACGGGAATTGGAATTTGCAGCCTGGCGAGTTGAACAAAATGGCGGCGTCGTGCCGGTAGTTCTGGCATCCTGCCAGAAAGGTTTTTCGCATTGCGGAAACATCGAAGGGAAGAGGGCGGCATCAAGCGACACCGCCGCCCTTCGACGTTTCACTTGGCACGGCGCTCGGGTTGGTCCTCACCAGAGCCCTATCCTCCGACCAAGCTGACTCAGTCTCTCAGATCAACTCGCCAGTGCAAGTGATTTTTCATTTGATTTGGCTCGACGTCGAACGCGAGCTTCTTCAAGTTTCCGATCCCGCTCGGCGTGAATTTCATCGTCCAGTCCACACAGGCAGTCGGCTGGTGTGATGTAATCAAGTAGTAGAACGTACCACCGACGTTGATATACGAAATATCGACACCAATGAGCGTGCGGTTTTTTCGGCTGCTTGAAGCCATTTCCCTTGGACGAGGAACCGGGTGACTGACGGTCCAGTCGGCCCGCGGCTTTCAGGACGCGATAGACCGTCGAAGGACTTACCGCGACAATGTCGTCATTTAGCATCATGAACGTCAGCCTTCGGTACCCTTCCAGTGGATTGCGGTCGTGGAAGTCGACGATCGCTTTGCGTTCCCAATCTTCCAGCCACCAATCCCGTGGAATCTTACCGTTGTGTTCGTTGATTTGTCCGTAACGTTGCTTCCAGTTCTGAAACTTGTTCTCCGCCAAGCCGAGCCAGGCCAGCAGTTGCTTGGCCGACAACTCGCTCCGCTGCTTCCAGTACTGGATGTAATCGACGATTTGGTCTCTCGTGTCATGGGGAACCCAGCGACCGGTCAGAGCTCCCCATTTTCTTTTTTTGAGCGGATGTTTTCCTCCATCAGCTCGGCGATCACTTCGTTCTTAGAGTCGAGCTTCTCTCGCAGCTGCTCGATCATGGCGTCCTGCTTGGAAGCCTGGGCCTTGGCTGATCGTGGAGAGCCAAACAGGTGCTCAAGTTGAGCCAGCGCTGTGTTGATCCAGTTGTGAATCATGGTTGGCTGGACATCGAGATCATTGGCAATCTGAGAGACCGGAACACCGTCCTTCAAGTGCCTGCGGACCGCGTCGGCTTTCTGAGTGTCACTGAACGAACGTCGCTTCTTTCGCGTCATTGGGATCCTCCTGGGGTGGTGAAGTTATCTCACCGGAGGCAAAATTCCAATTCCATGAGAGGCAAGACAAAAGGAAAGCTTGTCTTGTCTTCGGAACCGAGGCTTGGGGGTTCGAATCGGAAAATTTTGTAAGGGTGGCGGCTCTAACGGAGCTTGCGTCGTTGACCGCACCGCGAGCAAAACGGTTGATTTCCCATAACATATATTATCACTCTCTATTAGCGATTCAAAGAAACTTCAAATGTGTGCGTCCCGACACTCGCCCCAATCTTAAGGTTAATCTTCGGCGCCAGTTGCACCTATCCTCAGGTTCGTTTCTTGCGTTCGATCTTGAACGAACCGCTGGCACTAACCTTAATGACAGTGCTGCCACGAAACTTATCGGCCAGCAACTTGGCGATACTCGATCCGGAGCCTACCGGGCTCGAGGTGGGACTGGAACTATTTTGAATGCCGCTGACGCGCTGAGCGAAATGAGTCAAAAAGTGAGAGTTTGCACGTTTGCGGATCACATGGAGGCCATCGGTTTGCAGCAGGCCAGCCAACGGTAACGGATTAAGCTGTTCAAGAGCACGGATGATTCTCACGTTGGCTCGCATGGGCTCGACTTGCAGGTCTCCACCTGCTCCCCCGCCGCCACTGTGTAGCAGATGCTTATCGAAGTTTTCGGCGTCGTCGTCGTGCAGAAACAGCAAGAGGCTGCTTTTTTGGTCTCGCAACAGAATCGTGATCGCTTGTTCAACTCGTCGAGACACGGGCATCGATTGTGACCGTTGTGTGAGCGCCTCGCGGGCTTGTTCTTCACCTATGACTGATGGTTGTTTGATTTCAGCCACGTTGCCCACCAAGATTTTTTGCAAATGGCACCGAAGATTTTCTCGCGGCCTTGGTAGCCATCGAAAGCCGTCGAAAGTCAAGACGAAGCGATCTTCGTTTTTCAGGCTTGATCGCAGCTTTGCATGGATCTCGACTTTACCTTGGCTGCCCTGAAGGAACACGCCGCGGTGGTGGGGCCCGTTGCGAGAAAAGAAGCTTTCCAACTGCGCAAAAAGAAGACCATCGAGATTGAAAACGGATTCCTTTTGCAACAGATGCGTCAACAATCCGGTCTCTGGATCGAGCAACAATGCCAATTGTGGCGACTGGCTCAACTCGGCCAGATTTCCGGCACTGTCTTCAAAGTCAAACGTAAATGGTGTCCACGAGGAAGGGCGACACTTTGTGCGAGAGCCTTCACTAACGGGATTCCCTCCCTCGCCGTTATGGATAAACTCATCCAAAAGTGAGGCGACAGGATTGAGGTCGGGGGGCGTACCATTTTGCTCTTCCTTCGGCTCGCGATAAAGACTCGTGGCTTCACAACATTCGTCGATCCAACGATCGCGGTGAACTCTTGTGTCTTCGTCTCGAACCTGTGAGCCGTCCGGCAGATAAGCCGCCGCCGGAATGAAGACAGTAAAATCAAACGGAGTCCCCTCAAGGGTTCGATTGGCCAGTCGCTTACAGAGTCGGACTGCGCTGAGCATTACGCGATGGAATCGCGTCGTTTCATTGTTCTCGACCGCTTCGCTACTTAGTTCGCGGCACAAGCCGTCGAAGATCGCGTAGTTTTCTTTGTTCTCAAATTCCAACCTCATTAATTGCCGGACTTCGGAATCGGGTTGAACTCCCCAATGGTTCCACGCGGGTGTTGGTCCGGAACGATCCCGAGCGCCTCGACGTTCACCGAATTGAAAGCCCGCTTTGCGACGCAGGGTGATAGCGCCAAGCAACTTTTCGCTCAACTCTCGATAGGTTGCGATGTGGAAAGTGAAGTAGCGCACCGGATCATGGGCATTGTCGGATGCCGGATCGCCTGTTACGTCCTGTTCGGCTACTTGACCCCGATCCTGCCATAGCAGGAGGCTTGATCCGCCACGGTCGCGAACGAACTGAGCGATCGCCAAGGACCACTCGAGTGAGGCGGTCAGTATTCCCGACTTCGCCTGCATGTTGATCTCTCGCTGCCGCTCGTCATCGGCAAGCTCTGCCCAACGCTGCAACTGAATGAGGCATTGAACGACAGGACCGCGTCCAGCGTTGGTCAGCAGGTGCCGAAGTCGTTCCGTCGTCGAGACTCTTTGAGAGGCACCTTCGGTCTTGGGCCCCAGAATCAACAAGGTGCGGCACTCGATATGTGACGACGGGTCGCTAGTGATCGAAATCACAAATTCCGACAGCGAGCGGGTGCCATCTTCTCTCGGAAATCCGTGGAACAAGTTCTGCGCTAAAGCGTCGTGCCGCGTTTTATCGTCCTGGTTTTCCCGGTCGACGGTTTCATTGATCAGGAAGGGAAAGCCGTTGAGCCCTTTGAAACCTTTTTGCAGCAAGGTTACTTTTACGTCTTCGTGTGCAGTGATTTCGGGGTAGATCAACGGCTCAGATTCCATGCCTCGCAGGGATGTCAGGATTCGTTGTCCAATCCGCGAATGGAACACATCGCTAGAGTCGCGAAAATCATTCAATGGCAGGATGTAGGTGCTGCAAGCTTCATCATGAAACGTCTTCTCCTGCTGAACGGAGGAAGCCTTACCCGGTGACGTTCCATCGCCAGACGTCGACGTATGAGTCGACTTTTTGACTGTTTTGCGTTTTGCCATGAGGTCGCCCCAAGTTCGCGATCAATGGAAATGTCTACGGAGCGTTTATGGCCTTCGCCTATGCTGAGTTTTCGGCTCTCGACGATTTTCGGAATCTAACCTTGATGGATCGTTTCCCGTCGTCTCGTAGCTTAACGCTCATGATTCGATAAAGCTCCGATTGCAATGACATCACGTCACGAATCTTGGTCCAGTCGATTGGTTTAGATTTTGGGGTGCCTGATAGTTCTGCGCCGGTTGGTCTTTCGAACAAGCGTCGCTGGGGAGGAAAATACTCTAGTTTTGCAACCAAAGCGGAATCTACTTCGGTTAACGTAATCGCTGGTGGCTTGACCTGAATTGGGTTGGGCGACCGAAGCAAATCCCAAATGCTCTCGTTCATTGCCAGAAGCAAAGCGGTGACCGGTTCCCATTCGATCTGGACGATCGAGTCAGCGAGGTCCGGTCCGCCATCACTGGCGTTGGTCAAGTCTGGAACGATTGGAACGGCTAGTCGACCACGCACACGCTGTCCAAGCTGTATCAATTCGACGATCGAGCTGACCAACTCGTAGAATACTTGAGCACCAAAACTGCTTTGAGTGCCTTTGCTGGCGATTTTCTCTGATTCCGCGTCAAGCGTAACAGAGTCACTCCAAAATTCTGGTCTTTCGTCAGGGAGCCTGCTGTTTAATTGGCGGTTGCTTGCCGGACGGCCATCTAAATCGAGTTGTTGCCAAAATGCCGGCAGCAGTCCGTAGACGCTTCGTTGGAGCGGATGAACTTGCGAGTTTCCTTCCCAGTAGTCGCCGGACGTAAGCCGCGTGGCATCGCTGTAACGTCGGAGGTACCAGTTGTCGACTACTCGATCGTCGAGTAGATCGTCCGATTGGCAAGCATTGAACGCGATGCAACCGACGTACTGATGGATCGCGCGAATAGAGCGACGCTTCGCAAGTTGCTCGTCACGATCCTGACACTTATCAGCAAAGTCTTTGAGAAACTTGCTTCCCGGCCGGTCGCTGATAACGAACAGGTTTTCGTCGGAGCTGCTACCAGTGCTCTGTTCAATTTGCGCGAACGCATCACGAATGTTTTGATCCAAACGTTCTTCATCGGCCGCTTCGGGCGATCCATCTAGTGAGATGGCAAGGATCGGGAGTTTCAGTTCGCGAGTTTCATTGGCAAGGTCTATGGCTCGACGGAGCGTGACCCACTCCGATCTTAGGTCGTCACCTGAATTCGCCAAGGCCTGAAGTTGTTCGCAACTATCGGTCCAAGCCTTAAGAGCATTGGCATCTAAACAATGCTCAACCCCGTTGGATGATTTTGCAGCCGACAGCGAAACCACGACGACATCGACAAAACGTAGGGCTCTCTCAAGTGCCCACACATCGCCATTAATGAGAAACTGCACGCACTGAGCAGCGGTTCGAATAATTTCGCGTTTTCCTTTACTCAGAACTGGGTCCGCCCGGCAATACTCGATGGAGCCGGATTCGAGAACTCGTCGGTCGAAGAATGCGATCGCAGCTTCGTCAGAATCGTCCAAATAGGCTTGCAGACACTCTGCGCTCGGGCACGCACCGATCAGCAACGCCTGTGGCGAGATAGTTGCGGGCTGACTCATGCTGCATCCGGCGGGGGAGACGGGCTTGCAAAGCACCTATTCTGCCGAGTCCTCCCAATTCAATCAAGCTGGCTGAAAAGTTTCAATTTGCTCAGCTTCTGCTGTC
>TARA_R110002049_G_scaffold186379_3_pt1 | contig 10986 bp, 8 predicted proteins | sample TARA_R110002049 | Tara Oceans TARA_R110002049 (sample SAMEA4396941) | marine metagenome | biome: Polar Biome; feature: [SRF] surface water layer (ENVO:00010504); material: water (ENVO:00002006), including particulate matter (ENVO:01000060) such as... | depth 5 m
AAAAAATTAAAAGGCAAGAAAATGGAGTAAGTAGGTTTTATCTATTTGCTATGTTGTTGTTTATTGTCTGTAGTTTTTCGGTACAGGCTCAAGTAAATAACGTTTCGGGTATAGTTACATCTAATGATGGCATACCCATTCCGGGAGTTAATGTATTACAGAAAGGAACAACCAATGGAGCGGTAACAGACTTTGATGGGAATTATTCGCTTAAATTGAGAAGTGGATCTGACATTTTAGTGTTTTCTTACCTTGGCTATAAAACAGTTGAAGTTTCCTCTAAAGGAAAAAGCACTTTAAGTGTTGTTTTAGAAGAGGATAATCAAGAGCTGGATGAAATCGTTGTTATTGGTTACGGTACAGCAAAAAAGCGAGATGTATTGGGTTCTGTAGGTTCTGTTAAAACAGAGCAACTAAATGAGTCGGTGCCAGTAGATGCTTTGCAAGGTTTACAAGGGCGTGTATCTGGGGTTCAAATTATAACTAGCGGTGCACCTGGAAGTTCATCAGATATTGTAATTAGAGGAATTTCAACTTTATCAGGGGGCATAGGGCCTTTATACGTAGTTGATGGCCAGCAGGTTGATGATATTGATAATATTAACCCAAACGATATTGAATCTATCGATGTTTTAAAAGATGGGGCATCTGCCGCTATTTATGGTTCTAAATCTGCAAATGGCGTTGTGCTAATAACAACTAAGAAAGGTGAAATTGGTTTGCCGAAAATAGAAGTGAGTGTACAAAACTCTATTGGTTTTTTAACCAATAAAGTACCGGTATCAAACACGCTTCAGCGTAATAAATTTACAAGTTTAAGAACAGGTTCTACAGATGATTCTGGAGCCGTACAAGATTCCTTAGGTATCCGTACACAATTAGTTGTGGATATTCAAGAGGAAATAAAAAGAGTAGCTGTAAAAAATCAGATTAATCTAGCTTTTAGTAAAGGGAGTGAATCGGCTAAGTTTTACTGGAATACAGGGTTTTTAAATGAAACGGGCATCATAGTGGGTAGTAATTTTAAAAGAATAAATACCAATTTAAATTTAGATTTTGATATCAATAAAGTTATTTCTGCAGGTACAAGGTTAACAGGAACGTACCAGCTACAGGATGGAATTCCAGAAGCTATTGTATTTCGTGAGTTGTCTTACAGGCAGCCAGATGTATTGTTAATAGATTTTGATGGATCTTTTATTAGAGAGCGTTTTGCAAGGGCAAACCCTATAGCAAGAGCGGCTTTAGCAACGAATGATAACAGACAGTTTAGAGGGTCATCCTTTAATTTTGTTAATTTTCAAATGACACCATCTTTGTCTTTTAGAACTACAGCAGGCATTAATTATAGACTTCAAAAATTAAATGAATTCAGGCCATCGCAAACTGTAGATGCACTTAGTGGCAGAATTACTGGTCGTGAAAGAATACGATTATCCTATGATATACAAAACGAAAATTATTTTTCATACAATAAAAAGTTTGATGGCGGGCATAACGTTACTGGGTTGTTAGGGCTTTCAGTTCAAAAATGGGAACAAGAAAATACAACTTTACAGGCCAATGAGTTTAATAACGATTATATACAAACCTTTAATAATGTTGCAGAATTAAATCTTGATAATACGGGTACTGAATGGTTTAGGAATTCTTTATCATCAGTTTATGGTAGAGCTTCTTATGGCTACAAGGGAAAATATTTATTAAGCGGCACATTACGTAGAGATGGATCGTCAAGATTTGGTAAAAATAAGCAATGGGGTAATTTTCCGGGTGTTTCTGCAGGCTGGAGGGTTTCCAGTGAAAAATTCATGGAATCCTTGGATTTTCTTTCAGAGTTTAAACTTAGGGCAAGTTATGCAATAACAGGAAACGAGCGTATTGGCAACTATGATAGTCAAGCATTATACGAACCAGGTAATTTTTATGATGGGGTAAATGGTTTTGCGGCATTTCAGTTAGGGAATCCTAATTTAGGTTGGGAAGAAACAGCGCAGCAAAACTACGGTATTGACTTGTCGTTTTTTAAAAGACGCTTAATGATCTCTGTAGATAGATACGTGAAAACAACCACAGAATTATTATATGATAGACTTATACCTGAAGAAACTGGTTTTTCATCAGTTAGAGCAAACATAGGATCTGTAGAAAATAAAGGGATTGAAGTCGATATTCAGACCACACCTATACAAACAGAGGATTTTAGATGGTTTACAAGTTTTAATATTGCTTATAATCAAAATAAAGTATTAAAGCTTGCAGATGAAGATGGCTTTGAAATTGACGGATACTTTATAGAAGAAGGAGAGTCTATAGGAAACATGTACGGCTATAAAAATTTAGGTATTTATCAATTTGATGAGTCTAATGCCTATAGTGATGATGGTGTAAGATTGAACCCCAATTTTGATGAAAATGATAATTTTGTAAACTACACATTGAATGGTCAAGAATATTCGGGTAATGTAAACCAGCAATCTTTTAATAATAGAGTGCTGAGAGGTGGCGACATTATATGGGAAGACCAAGATGGTAATTTTAACATAGATGCCCAAAACGATAGAACCATAATTGGTAACGGTTTATCCGATTTTGTAGGCGGATTCAGAAACAGCTTTGACTATAAAGAATTTTCGTTTTCGGCACTATTGACCTTTAATTTTGGTAACGATATTTATAGAGGCTATGACCATACAAGAGATAAAGCCAACAATTCTGTTTATACACCTGGACCGGAGCGAATTGATGGTGCTTGGATAAATCAAGGAGATATTACCAGATACCCTAGTTTAGAAACTAGCCGGTCTCAAAACAGAAGTGGATATGAGTCAAACTATGTTAGTAAAGGTGATTTTATTAAAATTCAAAATATAAGATTTGGGTATAATTTTAATAAACAAACTTTAGATAAGTTAAAGTTTATCAACAACCTGTCATTTAGTGTTGTCATAAATAATTTATTAACGTTTACAAATTATGAAGGTTACAACCCAGAATTGGGTTGGCAGGGAGATCCGCTAAGACCAGGGTGGGACAATTTAAGGTATCCAAATAAAACAGATATCATTTTTAGTTTAAATGCCCAATTCTAATCATCAATATATAAATACAATTATTAAAATGAAAAAATATAAATATATCTTATCAATAGTTACAACCTGTATTGTGCTTTTACTTGGTACAGCTTGTGAAGACATATTAAAAGAAGATCCAATAAGTGTGGTTTCTGATTCCAAATTTTGGAAAACTAACGAAGATGCAGATCTTGGTGTAGCAGCTATTTACGATGCTATGCAAAAAACCTATCGTGTTAATCGTTTTTATTGGGGCGAGTATAGAGCCGATAATTATGTGGTTTCAGATAAACCTTCGGGGCAAACTGAAGATTTATTAAATAATCAATTAACACCAGAAACTGAAGAATATTTAAGGTGGAACGAGTTGTACAAAATGGTTTTTAGAGCAAATACAGCTATTGAAAAAATACCACAAATACCACAATATGATCCGCATTTACTAGGAGAAGCTTATGCGTGTCGCGCCTACGCTTACTTTGATGCGTATAGGGTATGGGGTGGTGTGCCATTGTTTAAAGATGCCGCATTAATTTTTGACGAGAGCTCTTTTAAAGCAAGATCAACGCCAGAAGAAGTATTGGCTTTAGTACTTTCAGATATAGAGGAAGCAACTAAACTAATTTCTCGACCTACAAGCCCTTCTAGATTTTCTATTGCAAGTTTATTAGCATTTAAAGCAAAAGTATTTATGTTTTTAAACAGGCACCAAGACGCAAACGATGCTTTAGATGATTTGATAGCTTTAAAACAATATTCGTTAACCACAGATAGAATATCCTGGGGCAATTTATTTTTAAATGATGTAGCCTTTCCAAATCAAGGTGAAGAAGGGCCAGAATTAATCATGTCCCTTAAATATGATTTTGCGGAAGATGGAAGACGGGCTTCGGGTATTTATAGTCTGTTTTTTCAAGGTGTACCATCTGTTTGGGTGTCACCAAAAGTAGATAATTTATGGAAAGAAAAATTCCCGATAGATTCAATATCTTGGACAGATAAATATCCTGGTGTGCCACCACATGTTATTAATACAGACCCAGCCTCAGGAGATGAAATTTCTGTGTATGGTGATTATCGTTATTACGAAACGATAACAGAAGTAGGCAGCCCTCAAGATTTGAGAGTTTCTAAATATGCAAAAACAAATTATAGCCCTGCGGAAGATGATACCGATATTGTATTATTCCGTTATGCCGATATGTTGCTTTTAAAAGCTGAAGCTGAGAATCAATTAGATAACCCACAAGGAGCAGTAGATTTAGTTGACGAAGTAAGAGTTGCTCGCGGGCTACCCAAAGTAAATTCTGGAGCATTTCCTGATGTGGATATTAATGATAAAAATGCCTTAGAGGATTTTATATTGGAAGAAAGACAATTGGAATTATTTGCTGAAGGCACACGCTGGTGGGATTTGGTTAGAACCAATAAAGCTGTTGAAGTTATGGGGCCTATAAATAATCAAACTGAAGCCACAATAATATGGCCCATATATTTCAGGCATTTAGTGGATAATCCGAAATTGGAGCAAAATGAAGCTTATAGATAATTCTAAAAATTGGAAATAAAAAACAGTAATCAAATGAAAAATATAATAAAATTACAAACTATCATATTAATCTGTATGGCGTTTGCGGTCGTTGGGTGTGAGTTACAACCACAAGAAAGATTTACTTTCAATCCGCAAACACCAGAACAATTCACTTTTGGCGAAACGACGCCTTGGGAATGGTTGCAAACAAATCCTAAAGAAGAGTTTACATATATGATAGAAGCCATTAAGTTGGCAGGGTTACAAGATGAGTATAGTAATAAAACAGATAAACGCACCTATTTTCTTATTAAAGACTTAGGGTTTACGAAGTTTAACGGCATTTTTAGACGTGAATATGATTATCTAAATGATGGCGCTCTAACACCACTTCAAAATTTGAACACTGCCGTAGATACGCCCGAGAAAATTACGAAATTACGTAACATTTTAATGTATCATATTTTGCCAAAATATGTAGATCAAGGTCCTGATAATCTTTTTACCTTAGATTTTAATTACGAGTTCCCAACATTATCTCCAGACCCTAATAATAAAATAATGACAATTAATAGAGATTGGAATTATACAATGCGTATAAATGAGGATCCAAATTTAGGAACCGGTTCTAAGATTAATACAGACACAAAATTACATAATTATATTTTTTCAAATGGTAATTCTGTAGCCCACTTAACTGAAGGTTATGCTAGGGTTGAACCTTTTGAGCCTGTTGAATAAATAATTTATCAAAAAAATTACAGTACATGACAAATTTAAATAAGAAGTTCAATAATAATCCCTCCCCCTTTTTTAAGGGAGCGCCTGTGCCGAATTTTCGGTATGCCGATAGGCAGAGAGGGGTTCAATAACTATTTAAATAATGACAAGCTATTTTTGTCATGTACCAAACAAAAAAATACAATTTTTATTTGTTTTTACGCACAATAAAACACCGATTTATACTACTTCTGTTTGTTTTGATGTATTATTATGATTTTTAAACACTAAAAACCTTGTCAATTTTAAGAACAATGATCAATAAAATCAAACAAATTTTAGTACCAGGTTTTGTTGGAGCTCTCTTGTTAGGATGCTCAAACAAACCAAAAACAGAAACACCAGAAAAAAAACCAAACATCATTTTTATTTTAACAGACGACCAACGCTGGGACGCATTGGGTTACGCTGGAAATGAATTAGCGTACACTCCAGAAATGGATAAACTCGCAAAGAGTGGCGTATTCTTTAAAAACACAATTGCAACAACACCCATTTGTGCAGCAAGTAGAGCTAGTATAATTAGTGGTTTACAAGAGCGAACACACAATTATACTTTTACTACAGGGGCTATTAAAGAAGAATATATGCAAAATGCGTATCCAAGAATCCTGAAAAAATCAGGTTATTATACAGGTTTATACGGAAAGTTTGGAGTAAAATACGATAAACTGGATTCACTATATAATGTACATGAAGATTATGATTTGCGCTACGACCGCAATGATATTTCAAGTTATTATTATAAAACCTTAGGTAAAGATACCGTGCATTTAACACGATATACAGGTGAAAAGGCATTAGAATTTATAAAAACAGCACCTTCCAATAAACCCTTTTGTTTACAACTTAGTTTTAGTGCACCCCACGCAAGCGATAATACGGTTGAACAATACTTTTGGCAGAAAGAAAACAATCATGTATTGGAAAATACAACTGTTCCAAAAGCTAATATTTCTGATGGTGAATATTACAACAGGTTGCCGCAACGCATAAAAGAGGGTTTCAATCGTTTGCGTTGGTATTGGCGCTATGATACGCCAGAAAAGTATCAACATAGTGTTAAGGGTTATTACCGAATGATTGCAGGAATTGACAACGAAATAGATAAAATCCGTAGAGAGCTAGAGGTTAAAGGCGTTGCTGATAATACTATTATTGTGCTCATGGGAGACAATGGGTTTTTCTTAGGAGAAAGACAAATAGCGGGTAAATGGCTTATGTACGAAAACTCAATAAAAGTACCGTTAATAATTTATGACCCCAGAAATAAAGAGCATAAAGATGTAGATGAGGTGGCATTAAATATAGATGTGCCATCAACTATTTTAGATTTTGCAGGTGTGCAAGCACCCGCAAGTTGGCACGGAAAAAGTTTAAAACCATTTGTGGATTCTGAAACCGTTGACATGAAGCGTGATACTGTTTTAATAGAGCATTTATGGGATTTCGATAACATTGCACCAAGCGAAGGCGTACGTACCAAAGATTGGAAATATTTTAGATATGTTGATGATAAATCTATTGAAGAACTTTATAATTTAAAAGAAGATTCTAGAGAAACCAATAACCTTATAAACGATGAAAACGCTCAAGAGGTTTTAAAGAATTTACGTAACAAATTAGAGGAATTAATAGTAAAATATAAAGATCCGTATGCGTTCAATCCAATCAATGTAGCTTTTAAGAATAATCAGTTTGGTTGGGAGGTTTCAAACGATACCCAAAAACAAACCGCCTATCAAATTTTGGTATCGTCTTCAAAAGAAAATAGTGATAATAATATCGGTGATGTTTGGAATAGCGGAAAAGTGGAAAGTTCTGCCAATGGAGGTATTAAATATGAAGGCAGAAAATTGAAACCTTATAAAGATTATTTCTGGAAAGTTCGTATTTATGACGAAATCAATAGAACGGGAAGTTATGCGGCACCACAAAAACTCTTTTAAGGTTTTAAATACAATAAATCAAATGAGATATCAAAAAATGAATTTTTTAAAATTTATATTTTCATTACTTTTTGTAAGTATTTCTTTCTTTGTAAAGGCACAAAACCCTATTGTAAAAGATTTTGGGATGGCCGATCCACATGTGTATATTTTTAATGAAAAGGCATATCTCTTTTCTACACGGGATGCCGATTCTACGGCAACACATTTTATAATGCCCGATTGGCATATTTGGTCATCAGATGATTTAGTGAATTGGAAACACGAACGAGAAATAAATCCGTCCGAAACCTATATGGGAGAAGGTTCAACCCGGTGTTGGGCCACCGAAACTGCTACTAAAAACGGTAAATTTTATTTCTATTTTTCAAATGGAAACGACGATACTGGGGTTATGGTTGCAGATCAACCGGAAGGTCCATATAAGGACGCTTTAGGGAAACCTTTATTAGACAAAAACCTCACACCAGGTAAAGAATACGATCCTACGGTTTTAATGGAAGATGACGGAACAGCTTATATTGTTTTTGGCCACCTCGCATCTAAAGAAATAAGTTTGAGGTACTACATTGCAGAACTTGGAGAGGATATGATTTCTCTTAAAGAAGCACCTAAAGTTTTGGTTTTTAATAAAAAAGATGGTTTTTATAATGACAAACCAAATTTGCACAAACGTAACGGGATCTATTATTTATCGGCAGGTTCCTTATATGCCACATCTGATAACATTTACGGTCCCTATAATTTTGTGGGTAACTCAGGAGATGGACATTACGGTTTAACAGGTCAGGCACACGGTAATTATTTTACTTGGGAAAACCAATGGTTTCATACCTGGACTAAATTTTATATAGATCCAAAAATTAAATTCAGGGAATCCTACATGACCTATTTACACTATAAAGATAATGGCGACATGGTTGACGATGTTAATTTTTTGGAAAAACATTTCGCAATTGGTATTGGGAGATACGATGCAAATTGGGATAAAATACAAGCAGAATGGTATATGAAAGCCGAAGGGATAGAAAAAAAAGAATCTCCAAATGGTGGTTTTGAAATACAGAACATTAAAAACAATGGAAATCTTTTTTATCCAAATGTATCTAATCTTTCAGATAAAGAATCTATAAGTTTTTGTGTTTCATCGGTTGACGAAGGTATTATTGAAATACGTGATAAAAATGAAACAGGTCGTGTATTGGGAACATGTAAAATCAAGAATACAGGTGGATGGGAATTGCATAAAAACTTTACTTGTGATTTGGATAACCTTACAGGAGTTAATGATATTTGTTTCGTATTCAAAGGAAAATCAAAAGATGTTTTACATTTAGATTGGTTCAGCTTTAAATAAATTAAAAGCGGAAAAAACACTAACTCTTATCTACAGTTTATGCACACTGTTTGTTGCACAATCACAAGCAACCCTTTCCACAGATTTTAACGATTCTAGTAAAGAAAAAGAAGAACTCTATGATATCTGGACAGTTGCAAATCGAACAGCACCACAAATGGGGTCACGGTGCGTCCTGGCATTGATGTAACTGTAACTACCGTGAGGATGATTGGCGGTATCAATAAAACCGTTAATGGGCAAAGAGTACCAGATTATGAATATGATCCATGTAGGTATGATTCCATTACAAATACCTATGTTTATAATTGGACCAATTTACTATTGCGTATTGATGCCATAAGAAATTCAAGTACCAAGATTTTTCAAATTGTTTTAGATCAACCTTGTTGGGCATTTCAGCACGGATATAACTTTGTTCCTGATGGTCAGCCATATAATGGAACAGATTTTAAGGGAAGTGAGCGCATTACAAGTTATGGGAATTCGTTACCGCCAAAAGACAAAGTGGCCTATAGCAACTTTGTTAAAGCTTTGATGCAAGAATTGGTTGCCATTTAAATCTTCAGATGTGAAAAAACGTTTGCTAAACCGTGTATAAAAAATACTTATTTTTGTGCTTAGGGTTTGTTAAGGACTAAAGTGTACAGAATAGACGCCGTTATTTTATGCATTAACTAGGCAAAAAACACAGTTATGGCCTTAGCTACAACGAGGCTTTTTAACGACGCTAATACGCAAAAGAGCAAGTCAAAATATATAGGTTATTTCTTTACAAACCCTTAACCAAAGGAAAGTACGTGTTTGTTTTGATCCGCTTTTCCTTCGGAAAACCCTCTGACACAAACACGCACTTTTACACAAAACCGTTGTGGCAAATGCAAACAGACTTTGATAAACAATTAAAATTTAATAATATGTATCTATTTTTTGACACAGAAACAACAGGATTGCCCAAGAATTGGAAAGCACCCGTGACAGATTTGAATAATTGGCCAAGAATGATTCAAGTTGCGTGGATTTTATGTGATAATGACGGAAATCGTATTGAATCATACGATTGCATTATTAAGCCAGAAAATTTTAGCATTCCCGTTGATTCTTCAAGAATTCACGGAATTTCTACAGAAAAGGCTATTAACGAAGGTGAGGATCTTGAAAAAGTGCTTGTGAGATTTAATGAATTAGTCGAAAAATCTAATTTCATTGTAGCTCACAATATTAGTTTTGATGAAAAAATCATTGGAGCGGAATTATTAAGAAAAAGAATTCAAAGTAACTTTGGACGAAAAAGAAAATTATGTACTATGCAATCCTCGACTAATTATTGCAAAATTTCTGGACCTTACGGATATAAATGGCCAAAACTGTCAGAATTGCATATTAAATTATTTGGAGTTGATTTTGACGAAGCACACGATGCATCAGTTGATATAAATGCAACAGAAAAGTGTTTTTGGGAAATGAGAAAAATAGGACTGGTATAAAGCACGTGGCCACAAGCCGTATAAAAATAATTGCTTATTTTAGGCTAAACCAATGGCAGTTGCACGTTTGCTACACCTGCGGGCAGGTCTGGGTTTTGCTATGGGAAATACTCGCACGCAAACCCGCAACTTTACACAAACCGTTGTACTTCATTATGACAAATCTCTAAACAAATGATAAAATTCTTTAGAAAAATTCGCCAAAGACTAATGAACGAAAACAAATTCAGCAAGTATATGCTTTATGCAATTGGCGAAATTGTTCTCGTGGCCATCGGAATTTCAATTGCAATATCAATTAATAATTGGAATGAAAAGAGAAAGAATCATAGTTCAGCTCAACATTATCTTGCTTCATTAAAAGAAGAATTTGAATTCAACAAAGAGAATTTAAAAAACCTTTTAGAATTAAATGACAAAAATGCAAATAATGGCTTGGAAATCCTCAAATATACGGGGCAAATGAGCCAGAAATAAAAGCGGAAAGTTTTGATTCATTAATTATGAATACAATTGGCAAACGCATTAAAAATATTAAGCCACGAATTTCACTAATTTTTGAAAAATCTTTAGATTTTTCTATTTGTGCAATTATTTTTAGACATTCATTCATTTCACGAATTTTAAATGAGCTAAGCTCATTTATTAGTGAAAATTAGTGAAATTCGTGACCAAAAATAGGAACATTGATTTTAATGCGTTTGCCCTGTGCAGTCAATACGTCCATCAGGTTATCCTCTTTTTTTTCCTGGATTATTATTCGATTTACGGTTAAATTTAGGGCTACACACCCCTTAATCCCCTCTTT
>TARA_R110002049_G_scaffold126738_6_pt1 | contig 10977 bp, 8 predicted proteins | sample TARA_R110002049 | Tara Oceans TARA_R110002049 (sample SAMEA4396941) | marine metagenome | biome: Polar Biome; feature: [SRF] surface water layer (ENVO:00010504); material: water (ENVO:00002006), including particulate matter (ENVO:01000060) such as... | depth 5 m
GGCGCTTTCTACGTTTTCTTCAGCATGACCGATCGCCACGCATACACCGCATTGGCGCAGCCGCTCTACGACTGAAGAGTTTTTCATATCACTACCGCTGACGATGTAGCCCTGGTTGGCTAGCACCTCTGCGATACCGCACATACCGGCGCCACCTATACCCACAAAATGAATGCGTCGAATGCGACGCATGCCTGGGCCAGCGGGAGTGCCACGTGAGGGTGCCGTGGGTTTGTCTTTATCGATCACGCAGAATCTCCTAGCTTTATCATCGCCAAACACCCTTCAGCCAAGCGCTGAGTCGCATCCAAATGCGCGGCCTGACGGGCGTTCGCCGCCATCGCAGCCAGGGTATTGGGGACGAGCAATTCATTTAAAAAGTCGCTTAAACGCTCAACCGTCAACTCAGACTGTACAACGCACTTGGCGGCGCCCGCCTTAACTAACACCTGCGCGTTGATACGCTGATGGTCATCGACCGCAAAGGGAAAAGGCACCAGCAGTGAAGGCTTGGCGGCGGCAGCCAGCTCGGCCACGGTGAGCGCACCAGAGCGGCATACCACTAAATCGGCCCACTCATAAGCAGCAGCCATATCATCAATAAAGGGACTAACCTCAGCGTTTACGCCGTGCTGCTGATAATTTTCGGCAGTCGCAACATCACGATCATTACCCGCCTGATGGCGGACCTCGGGTCGCTGCTCAACAGGCAGTGCAGCAAGCGCTGGCGCCAAGCGTTCGTTTAGCGCAACGGCGCCAAGCGAGCCCCCCACCACTAGTAGACGCAGTGGTCGTGCAGAGAGCGTGTCAGCATTCCTTGGCGTACTACCCAAGGCAGCGATATCGTCACGCACGGGATTTCCAATCACTTCGGCGCGCGAGCCAAAGGCTTCTGGGAAGGCGGCGTAGGTACGCTTAGCCAGTCGCGATAAAACGCGATTTGTCAGCCCTGCTACAGCGTTCTGCTCATGGATAACCAGGGGGATACGTGTCAACCAAGCCGCTAACCCGCCTGGGCCACTGGCAAAACCACCCAGGCCAACCACAACATGCGGTTTGAACTCTTGAATCACCGTCCGCGCTTCTAAGACTGCACGGGAGAGGTTCAACGGCGCCTTCAGCCAGCCGGCTATGCCGTTGCCGCGTAGCCCGCTAATGGCAATAGTATGTAATTTAATACCCGCTTCAGGCACCAGTCGGTTCTCAATCCCCCTGGGGCTGCCCAACCACTCAACATCCACCTGCTGCGCCTGCAGTGCTTTAGAGAGTGAAAGCGCTGGGAACACATGGCCGCCGGTGCCACCTGCCATTATCAGCACTCGTCGCCTAACATTAGTCTTCACATCAAACTCCTGATAGCACCAAGCGGCATAACGTTACGATAAACGCGGTTCATGGCGCGATTTATACGGGGTGGACGCACGTCGGGGGCGATGACGCGTTTCGGCATCCGTGCGCAGCAGCAGCCCCACCATCACGCCAGTTACCAATAGACTAGAACCGCCATAGCTCATTAGCGGCAATGTTAAACCTTTGGTTGGCAACAGCCCCGAACTTACCGCCATATTAATAAATGCCTGCGCAGCCACAACAAACCCAATGCCGTAACTTACATAAGCGCCAAAAAGATGCCCGGCCATCTCCGCTTTGCGCCCTACCCACATAGCGCGCGCAATAAATAGCGTAAATAGCAGCACGACAATAATCGCGCCGATCATACCCAACTCTTCGGCGATCACCGCAAAGATAAAGTCGGTATGCGCCTCAGGCAGGTAGTGCAATTTCTGAACGCTGTTACCCAGACCGGTACCGGTTACATGGCCCCGCCCAAAAGCAATCAACGCCTGGGTTAATTGGTAGCCAGTCGCAAATTGATCGGCCCAGGGATCCAAAAAACTGGTCCAACGCGCTAGCCGATAGGGTTCAATCAACACCATCACAACCGCACCAGAACCTAGCAACAACCCGCTACCCATTAACAGCACCAACGACGCACCGCACATCATCAGCATGCCAATCACACAAATGGTAAAGACCACCATGCCGCCAAAATCAGGCGCTAAGAAAAGCAGCCCAACAGGCACTGCCAGCACGGCAAGCGGGCGCCACATACTGAACGCCCGGCGACGCAGGTCATAAGTAAAACGCGACATGAACGCCGCCATATAAAAAATCAGCCCGATTTTGGCAAATTCAGAGACCTGCAAACTAGGCAACGGCCCCGGCAATGCTATCCAGCGCTTACTGCCGTTAATTTCCTGTCCAATAATCAGTACTAGAACCAACAGAAAGATAGAGGCAAGCAGAATAAGCGCAGCATTCTGGCGCCAGGCTTCCAGCGGCACACAGAGCATAAATACACATGCCATGATAGCGAGTACTAGGAAAACGCCGTGCTGGCGGGAGTAGTGGTAAGTATCTTCCAGTAAGCCAATTGATGCCGAACTCACCATTACCCAGCCCAAACCCGCTAAGGCTACTGCCGCCATCACCAGCCAGATATCACAGGGCAAATCCCGCGTGGAAAGAACAGTACGCAGACGCTGAAGTCGGCTCATGACGCTCCCCCAGTAGTGGACGTTGCCTGTTGGTGCACCCAGCGGCGAAATACCTCGCCGCGTTCTTGGTAATTAGCAAACTGATCCAGGCTTGCACAGGCAGGTGATAGCAGCACGCAGTCTCCAGGCTGAGCGATTTCAAACGCTGCTTGCATGGCCTGAGTTAGATCGTCTACCTGCTGAGTCGTTACGTGACCATCCAACGCCTCCGCCAATCGCGGAGCATCCAACCCAAACAGCAGCACATGACGCGCGCACTTCTTCAAAGGCTCGGCCAACGGGGTAAAGTCTGCACCCTTGCCAACCCCACCGGCCAATAAAATCAAACGTCCTTCCAACGTAACGCCAATGCCATTGATGGCCGCCAGAGTAGCGCCCACATTGGTGCCCTTGGTGTCGTTAACCCAGGTGACATCGTTGATACGCGCTATCATTTCGCTGCGATGTGCCAGCCCTTTAAAGTCACGCAGTGCGCGACACATGGGCGCCGCTGCAAACCCTAATGCCTGCCCCATCGCCAGCGCAGCCAGTGCATTAAGGTAATTGTGCTGCCCAGTCATGCGTAACTTGTCAATGCTCAACCAGGGCGTGTCACCCTGCATCAGCATTAACTCACCTTGATCACGCGCCAGCCCCCACTGGCCCTCCACCGGAGCGTCATGGGAAAAGTAGGCCACTTGGTCAACGGGATAGTCAGGCCATGTCAGAGGGTCATCCCCATTCACCACCGCGTGCTGGGCGCCGATAAAGATACGCTGTTTTGCAGCTCGATAACCGTGCATATCACCGTGACGATCAAGGTGGTCTTCGGACAGGTTCAGGAACGCGGCACAGCTCGCCCCCAGACAAGGAGTCGTCTCCAGCTGAAAGCTCGAGAGTTCAAGGATATAGAGCGCGGCATCCGGGTGGCTGGCCAACAAGTCCAGCGCGGGGGTGCCCAAATTACCGCCCACTGCCGCATTCACGCCTGCCGCCGCTGCCATTTCACCGAGCAGTGTGGTCACCGTCGACTTCGCATTAGAACCGGTGATAGCAGCAATGGGCGCCTTCGCGGCACGCACGAACAGGGCCATCTCACCCACCACCATCGGCTCCCCAGTGCGAGGATTTAGCTGATCCGCCAGCTCTTTTAAGCCCGGCATTCTTGGGTCAAGCCCAGGGCTTACCACCACCTCTTCCACATCGCGCAGGTCCAGCTCAGTAAGCGAGCCGCAGTGAATTTCCACCCCCGGATGCGCGGCGCGAAAATCATCAAGCCCCGGCGGTTCGGCCCGCGTGTCCGCTACCATGTAAGGTACATCTAAGCGACTTAAATGACGGCAGATCGCCCGACCGGAAAGCCCCAGCCCGACAACCAGCGTTACTCCCTTAGCTACTTGAACCATTACAAGCTCCCTCTCGCATCATGCCAACGATCAGTCGACGCACTCATGGTCAGATGCATTAACGAACTTTGAGCGTTGCGAGGCCAAGCAGCACTAGCACCACGGTAATAATCCAAAAGCGGACAATGACCCGCGGCTCAGGCCAGCCTTTCAATTCATAGTGATGATGCAAAGGCGCCATTCGGAAGATACGACGCCCGGTGAGCTTGTAGGATCCCACCTGAAGGATGACCGACACCGTTTCCATGACAAAAACACCGCCCATGATAAACAGCACAATCTCCTGGCGTACGATCACGGCCACCACACCCAGCGCAGCCCCTAACGCCAAGGCACCTACGTCGCCCATAAAGACCTGGGCGGGATAAGTGTTAAACCATAAAAACCCCAGCCCAGCGCCAGCAATCGTTGCGCAGAACACGGCTAATTCACCGGTTCCGGCAATAAACGGAATATGCAGATATTCGGCGAAAACGGTGTTGCCACTGGCATAAGCGAATACCGACAAGCCCATGGCCACGAGCACCGTCGGCATAATAGCTAGGCCATCTAAGCCATCAGTTAGATTGACGGCGTTGGAGCTCCCTACAATCACGAAATAGGTAAGCACGATATAGAAGACCCCGAGCGGCAGCGCCACCTCTTTGAACAGCGGCACCAGCAGGCTGGTCTCGACCGGCGTGGAGGCGGTTAAATAGAGCAACAGCGCCGCCCCCAAACCCACCACCGACTGCCAGAAATACTTCCAGCGAGCGGGTAAACCGCGTGGATTTTTTTCCACTACTTTGCGGTAATCATCGACCCAACCGATGGCGCCGAAGCCGAGCGTGACGCCTAGCACCACCCAGATATAAAGGTTGGTTAAGTCACCCCATAACAAGGTGCTGATGGCAATGGCCAGCAAAATCATTGCCCCACCCATGGTGGGGGTGCCCGCTTTTGAGAGGTGGGACTGCGGCCCATCGTCACGCACGGATTGCCCGATCTGCCCTTCCACCAGGCGCCGAATCATCCATGGCCCCAGCCATAAGCAGAGCATTAACGACGTGAGAGCGCCTAAAATTACGCGAAGGGTTAAATAGTTAACGACCTGAAAATCAGATTGGTACTGCGACAGAAAATTCGCCAAGTGAAGTAACATGAACGGCGTTTACCTTATTTATCCGAACGCAGTGCATTGACGACATGTTCCATGCCCGCACTGCGCGACCCTTTCACCAGCAACGTGGTGTCAGGCGGCAAAGTATGAGTGACATAACGCGTTAGCGTCTCGTGATCGTTAAAGTGCAGCCCACGACCAAAGGCTTCGCTGGCGGGACGTGCGGCCTCGCCCAGCGTTAACAGCTCATCAATACCAAGCTCGGCGGCGTAGTGGCCGATATCGGCGTGCAGCGCAGCCGATGCTTCCCCCAGTTCGCCCATCGCCCCTAACGCACACCAGCGTGGCGGAGGAAAGCTGGCCAAGGTATCCAGGGCCACTTTGACCGCGCCAGGATTGGCATTATAAGTGTCATCCAGCACAGTGACACCCCGCAATCCGGATACCACGACCAACCTACCGGCAAGCGCTTGCAGCGATTCCAGGCGTGATATAACTTGCTCTTCCGGCACGCCGAGCATTAATGCCGCAGCTGCAGCGGCCAACGCATTACTGACATTGTGCTTGCCCAGTAAAGGCAAACGCACTTGGCCCAGCGCTCGACCATGCTGCAATAGCGTGAAAGCATACCGCCCTTGCGAATCACAGGAAAGCGCTGCGGCGCTCACATCCGCCGCGGGGTGAAAACCAAAGCTCACCACCCGCCGCGGAGCCGCACGAGCAGCCCAAAACGTAAAATAGTGATCATCCCTATTCAGAACAGCAGTACCCTGCTCGCCCAGCCCGACCAGCAGCTCACTTTTCGCCTGGGCAATCTGCCCCATGCCACCGAACTCGCCCACATGGGCACCGGTGACATTGGTAATAATCGCCACATCGGGCTTGGACAGCGGGGCTGTCCAGGCGATTTCGCCTAAATGATTAGCGCCCAGCTCAATCACCGCGGCTTGATGATGCGGCCGCAATTGTAATAAGGTCAGCGGCGCGCCAAAGTCGTTATTCAGATTACCTTGAGTGGCTAATACGTCGCCTAAAGGCGCTAGCAGAGCAGCACACATCTCTTTGACGGTCGTCTTACCGCTATTGCCGGTGACGGCTACCACGGGACCATGCCATGCGCGCCGGTGCGCACCGGCAATCAGCCCCAGGGCCAAACGTGTATCCGGACATACCAGCTGGGGTAAGTCGACAGCAACGGGCGCCTCTACCAATGCCGCTACGGCACCGAGCTCGTGGGCAAGCGCAACAAAATCATGACCGTCAAAGCGGGGGCCTTTAAGGGCAACAAACAGGCAGCCAGGCTCGATCTTGCGGCTATCAGTTACGACTGAACTGACTAGCAGCTGCGCCTTATCAGCAGGCGCCTCAATACCCAGCACAGAGGCGAGCTGGCCAAGTGTCCACTGCATTAGTCGCTTCTCCGCCCAGCGAAGGCACGCTGGATCTCTTCGCTATCGGCATAGGCATGGCGAACCCCTTGGATATCCTGATACGCCTCATGGCCTTTTCCGGCGATAAGCACGACATCCTGAACAGACGCCTGCTGAATAGCGGTGGCCACGGCCTTCTGGCGGTCCCCTATTTCAATAGGGTGCGAGGTATCAGAGAACCCAGACAAAATCTGTTGGCGGATTTGCTCAGCGGACTCGTGCCTAGGATTGTCATCGGTAACGATAATGTGGTCGGCCAGCGCCTCGGCAGCTTTAGCCATTTCGGCTCGTTTACCCGTATCACGCTCTCCCCCGCAGCCGAATACACACCACAATTTGCCAGCATCACCCAGATGGGCACGCAGCGCTTGTAGCGCGCTATGAAGCGCATCCGGCGTGTGCGCATAATCCACCACCACGGTAGGCGTGCTGTCATCACCATAGCGCTCCATCCTGCCTGGCACCGGCGTCAGCGAAGAGGCGGCGGAGAAGAGGTCGTCGAGTGATTCGCCTAATCCGTACAACACAGCCATCGCTAACAGCACGTTATCTAAATTAAAACGCCCCATTAAGCCTAAGCTGAGCATTTTCTCGCCATCGGGTGTCGCAATCATTGCCTGCTGCCCCTGCTCAGAGGGCTGCCAGTCCAGCACGCGCAAGGTAACGGCTTCATCTTTACCCGTCGCCAGCACCCGTACATTACTGTTGCAACCTGCCAGCATTAAGCGTGCTAAGAGGTCATCGCCATTGACTACCGCTAGACGGAGCTCAGAGCGCCGGAAAAGCTTCGCTTTGGATGCCGCATAGGCGGCCATACTGCCGTGGTAGTCCAAATGGTCGCGAGTCAGATTGGTAAACACGCCTACGCTTACGTTTACCGCTTCCAAGCGGTACTGATCCAGCGCATGGGAAGAGGCCTCAAGCGCCACACGCCGCACACCCTGGCTGGCAAGCTCACCCAATGTCGCCTGCAGCGCTAAGGAGCCAGGCGTGGTTAAGCCGCTATCGCGCAACTCACCGGGGCGCCCTACACCCAACGTACCAATCAGTCCGGTGGGCGTTCCTAATGTCTCGCTAAGTGCAGCGATATAGTGAGTGACGGAGCTTTTACCGTTGGTACCGGTCACGCCAATCACTTCAAGATCATTAGGCACTTTAAACATGGCGCGTCCTAACTCACCCAAGCGCACCGAAAGATGCGGCAGTTTCAGCACGCGGCCTTCAAGCAACACCTGACCGGGCTCGCCTTGCGCTAACACAAGCACAGCACCCGCCTCGAGCGCTTGCTCGATAAAATCGCGACCATCACGCTGGCTGCCCGGTACTGCCACAAAAACATCGCCCGTTTGTAGCTTGCGGGAATCCATTTCTATGCGTACTAGATCCGGCAGCTCAGGCAGGTCGGCGGGCAGTGGTGAATTAGGCCATACGTGGGCAAGCGCCGACACCACATCGACTGAACTCAGCGTCATGCAAACTCCTTAGAAAAACTACTCGGCATCGTGATCCGGCGGAACATCCAACAAGCGCAAAGCATTACCCGTTACGCTGGAAAAAACCGGGGCGGCGACAGCACCACCATAAAATTCGCCGGCCTTGGGGTGATCAATCATGACTACAGTGACGATACGCGGATCAGAAATAGGCGCAATCCCTGCAAACACACTGCGATAAGCATCGGTGGTATAGCCTTGCTGTCCGGTCTTACGCACGGTGCCCGTTTTCCCTCCCACGCGATAACCTTCCACACGGGCTCGCCGACCACCGGTATAAGCGGCTACCGAGGTTTCCAAGATATTGAGCAGATCATTCGCAACCGTAGGCGATATAGCAGGAATGCCCTGAGGGGGTTCAGAAAGGCGTAAAAGAGAGGGCTGCAAACGAACACCATCATTAGCTAACGCTGTGTAAGCACTCGCTAGCTGCACCGCGGAAACAGAGAGTCCATAGCCATAAGAGAGCGCCGCTCGCTCACTGCGCGACCAGCGCACCGGTGCGGGCAAACTACCCGTCGACTCACCAGGAAAGCCTGTGCCGGGCGCTTGCCCTAACCCTAACTGGTTATATTTTTCCCAAAGGGCAGTATCGCTCAGTTGCAGTGCTAAGCGTGACATACCGATATTCGATGACTTCTCCAGGATACCGGCCAGATCCAACTCGCCATAGTTACGGAAATCGCGAATCGTAAATTGATCCAGCCGCATCCAACCGGGTGATGTATCCACTATGACATCGCGGTCAACCACCCCGCTCTCCAAAATAGCCGCCATGGCCAGCGGCTTCATGACCGAACCAGGCTCAAATACATCCACCAGTGCTTGGTTACGCAACCCACGCGGATCGAGTCCTGCCCGGTTATTAGGGTTATAGGAGGGCAAGTTCGCCATTGCCAGCACCTCCCCCGTGCGCGCATCCATCATTACCAGTACGCCACCATCAGCCTCATTTTCAGCGACTGCCGCACGCAGCTCACGGTACGCCATATACTGAATACGTTGATCGATAGCCAAAGTGAGCTCGCCACCCGGCTGGGCTTCGTTAATCACGCCAAGCTCACGCACCAGACGCCCACGGCGATCTTTAATTACCCGTCGCTGTCCAGGGTGGCCAGCCAAATAGGGCTGATAGGAGAGCTCTAAACCTTCTTGTCCAATGTCATCAACATTGGTGACGCCCAATAATTGCGCCGCCACTTCGCCAGCAGGATAGTAGCGCTTGTATTCACGCTGGGGATAGACACCGGGGGTCCGTAGGTTAAGGATCTGCTGGGCCGCGGCGGGAGTCATTTGGCGGCGTAAATACATAAATTCACGCTCGCTAAAGCGTGCTACACGCGACTCAAAGTCATCCAGCGTCATCCCTAACGCCTGGGCTAGCATAACGCGCTGTATGGCATCCTCGGGCAACTCCTGGGGATTCGCCCAGAGTGTGACGACCGGCGTAGAAATAGCCAGTGGCTCTCCATTACGATCGGTAATCATGCCGCGGTGGGCGGGAATCGCTTCATGGCGGAGGGTCCGTGCATCCCCCTGGCTTTGCAGAAACGGACGGTCAATAACCTGAAGCAGCGTAATGCGGCCGATTAAAATAGCGGATGCCAAACCAATCGCCAATAAAATAAATACGAACCGGCCGCCTCCAAGAGGAGGTGCAATCGGGGCCTGACGAGAGGTGCCTCCGCGACGCTCGCTTCTCATGGCCTAATCACCTCAACATCATGGACATCGGGGATTCGCATGCCCAGGCGCTCGGTGGCAATTTGCTCAATGCGGGCGGGCGTTGACCATGCGCCCTCTTCAAGCAGCAGCTGCCCCCACTCTGTTTGCAGTTGGTTCTCTTCTTGCTCTAGCTGTTGCAGCTGAGCAAATTGCACCCGCGTCATATGCGTAGTAATGACAACAGCTAACCCAGAGGCCATGCAGAGTAAAAATAACAGGCTAATAACCACTGGCCAGGCGCGCAGACGTAGCTTGAAAGGCCATTCGGTGCGTAGCGTGGTTGCCCACTGCTCAATCCGATCCATGCTCATGATTACATCCGTGATTACATCCGTTTGCGTGCAGCCCGCATGACGGCACTTCGTGCGCGAGGATTAGCATCCACTTCTTCCTCACTTGGCCGCACGCCTTTGCCTAACGCCTCAAGACGCCGATTCATTTGATCGTCGCGAATAGGCACCCCACGCGGAAGGTCAGTGTCACCGCGCACATGATGACGGATAAAACGCTTCACGCGGCGATCTTCCAGCGAGTGAAAACTGATCACCACTAAGTGACCGCCGGGGGCAAGCGCCTCAAGCGCCGCATCAAGCGCACTGTCTAACTGCTCAAGCTCACCGTTGACGAATATACGCAGCCCTTGGAACGCTTTGGTGGCTGGGTGACGCCCTTTTTCCCAGGCGGGGTGAGCAACTTTAAGTACTTCAGCCAAATCCACCGTATGGGTGAATGGCTTCTCGACTCGACGAGTGACCACCGCCCGGGCTAAACGCTTGGCATAACGCTCTTCACCATAGGTTTTAAACACGTAGGCAATATCAGCTTCACTGGCACGCGCCAAGAATTCAGCAACACTTTGTCCCTGGGTAGGATCCATGCGCATATCCAGCGGGCCATCACGCATAAAACTAAAACCGCGCTCGGGATCATCAAGCTGAGGGGAGGAAACGCCTACATCAAGCAGCACCCCTGAAAGCTTACCGAACACGCCTTGCTCACGAGCAAACTCGGCAAGCTGGGCAAACTCACGCTGGGTAATCTGGAAACGCGAATCATCAATGTCAGCCGCTGCGGCAATGGCTTGGGGGTCGCGATCCATGGCGAGCAGCTGACCTTGCTCGCTCAGACGGTCAAGAATTACCCGTGAGTGACCGCCTCTCCCGAAAGTACCGTCTAAATAGACGCCTTGATCGTCATGCACCAGGGCATCAATAGCACCTTCCAGTAGTACGCTGGTATGGCGAAAGCGGGAAGCAACCTGTTCAGCGTCAGGAGAAGGCATTTTTT
>TARA_R110002049_G_scaffold309307_1_pt1 | contig 10961 bp, 17 predicted proteins | sample TARA_R110002049 | Tara Oceans TARA_R110002049 (sample SAMEA4396941) | marine metagenome | biome: Polar Biome; feature: [SRF] surface water layer (ENVO:00010504); material: water (ENVO:00002006), including particulate matter (ENVO:01000060) such as... | depth 5 m
CTCCTCCCCCTGCTCGAGCTTTATTTGCGCCATTTTTGTGCAATAGTTGAAACGTGCAAAGCAGCCACCTAAAGCCCGCCAATGCTGGCAACTTCAAAACATAGGCCATTGCACAGAATGCAAACAAAGCACCAAACAGCGCAATTGAGTGAATACCAGAAACACAGAAAAGCCATATTTCATGCGGGTTCACCAATAAGATTAAGAATTGCACAGTTTTGAAAGTCGGCTGGTCGATTTGACCCGCTTTTGACACTAGAAGCAGATTTGACACTGATTTGACATAAAAACAGAAGATGAAAAAAGAAGGTAAAAAAGGAAAACCCAACAGGCTTTTAACCTGCTGGGTTTTGAATCAAAAAGCGCTTAAGCCCTTGATTTTACTACTGGTGGGCCTTCACGGACTCGAACCGTGGACCTAACGATTATGAGTCGTTTGCTCTAACCAACTGAGCTAAAGGCCCCAATCTTTTTACCCTTGCTGCCGATTATGAGGCGAAAGGCAATCGACCGTAAAGCGTTGATTTATAAGGGGTTGAATAATCACGCTTTTCTATTTGACACTTTTTTGACATTTAACGTTTAAAAACTGGGCAATATATCAACGGCTTCACGTTGGCTGGCTTCCCGTGTGTTGTAATACTTCATCGTGGTTTGAATACTCGCATGATCGGCAAGTTGCTGAACTTTTTGCGGTGATTCGCCCGCATTCAAAAGCCAAGTAATTAACGCGGCGCGCATTCCCCAATGAAATGGTTTTACGCCACTGGGCAGACCTGCAGCTTTACAGGCTTTGGTCATTGATCTAGAAATCGCGCTAATATCCGCATACCAGGTATTGCCGTGACCATCATCCAAATAATACTTTTCCTTTGGCCCGCGTGCGGCTAAATCTTCTTTCAAGAAATCATAAAACGCTTTATTGATTGGTTTGTTCGGCCACTTGTAACCTTTGTTTTTCCAATCCAGTGCGGGAACATCACGAATCTTAATAATACGCGCATCCAAATCTATGTTTTTCAGCTCTTGGGCAGCAATCGCGCCTTTTCGCATTAGGCAAGACGTGGCCATATTAAAGGCACGTAACAAGTTCACCGCGTTGACCATTTTTCGTGGTGTGTGGGCTTGGTCAATTTGAACCAATAAATACGCTTTCAATTGTTCAAGATGCTTAATGCTGAAAACTTCCATTTCCTTAGTCGGGGCTTTGGCTTTTTTCAGACGAACAACCTTGTCTAAATATTCGTTGTCATAAGCCCAGCGTAAATAAATATTCAATTGGCGCATGTGCATATTTTGAGTCGATGCGCTGATTAACTGAGTTGGGTTTTTGATCGAATGCAGTTCAGTAAGCGCTTTATAAAAACGAATATTGTGATCACGCGAAAATTCTTTTAATAAATGATTACCCACGGCATTCAAATAGATGCCGATCGTTTGTTTGTAAACATTCAGCGTTTTGGTAGAAACCATTATTTCTAAATGAGAAAACCAAATCTTGGCCGCATCTTGTACCGTAATGTTTTTGCGTTCGTGTTCAGCGCGGGCTTTGCTTTCATCCTTCACAAACTGCTTTTCTCTTATCTCTTTCTCTTTTAGTGAATAACGAGAAAACGCCAACGTCATCGCGGCATCATCGCCCAAGCGTTCACGATCAGCAGCACTTACTAAACGGCGGCGCAATCCGCGCTTGTGTGCAATAAAACCAACTTCGGGATCGTGCGGAAATTCACCGCATAAGTTTCCGTGATTATCATGAAATATTCTTTGGCGCATGGCCCCACCTCCAATGATTACTTACGCGTTTTAACTCGTTGAATATCAGTTTTAATAGCCTTAATTTCAGACTTTAAAAGCGCAATATTGTATAAAATCGGTGTGATCGCTTGGCGATGAAGGTAGGTAAGCAGCAGAATAAAGCCTGCAGGAATCATCATATAAAGCGGATTAGAAAACCGTTTAGTATCAATAAAGTAAAAATCAGAAACCCAACTAGTAGATTTCCAAGAGTGAAGGGCCAGTAAGTCATAAACAAAATGAAACCCAAGAAACACAATACATAGAAATGAAATAATCAGCGCAATCGTAGTCGGTAAGAAAACCAATTGGCGGCGGTTAATAAACAAAGATCGTTTACAGGCCACCAGGTCATCTTTTAAATTAACCAGAATTTCTTCTTTGGTTTTAGGTACAGAATTATCAACGCTATTAGGGTAGTTATGAATGTTGATATCGCGCCCTGCGATGTTGTTATTATTTCCGTTAATATTATTCATGTTGATTCTACACTTTAGCCAAATCTAGCCTCTAGCTAGTTGGATTATTATTAATCTAAATTTATGCATTGCACTTAAGAAATACATAAGAGAATAAAGCATCATCGCCATAGAAAATGACAAAATAATCTGTTGAGTTGATCCATTGGTTAAATGAACCGAAAAACTCAAGCAAATGACAAAAACCCACATTCCAGCAGAACCTAACAAATGATTAACTAGGTTTTGGAAGTGACCTGTTTGCCTAAGGTTTATCATGAAGGGCCTATCTGCTGTAGAAACAAGCATAGAAAGGGACGTCATGATAAAACCTGTTAATGTGCCCGATAGAGCAATTAACGTTGTTGCCGTAATTCGTATATCACCAAAATCTTGTAAGCCAATGAAAGCAAAATAAAAAGCTGAACAAACAGCTATTACCCTAAGTAAGCCTGTTATCAGGGTGCCCAATAACGTCATATATTTCGTCTTGTTTATCATCAAAAGCCCCTCTAATTGCCGTCTGAATTGACGATTCAATTGGATATCTACCTTCCATAGTAACTTGTTTTGGGGTAAAGATTCGATCAGCAATTAGATCTATAGGATACGTCCCGCCATCATCTTCATTTAAAAGATTTAAGCGAAGCACGTTGGTTCCCTCTTCTCGAGAGAAAGCAGCCGCTGCATTCTTAATTCTATTTTGAAGTGTTTTTCTATCTTGATCATTACTCCTAGCATCAGAAGTAATGTGCAATTTAGTACGTGCGCCGCCCGCAGAGTTGAGAACATCCATTAATTGACGGGTCCATTGATCTTCTGGATACAAATCGCGATTTGTTGGGCGTGCAAAACTAACCTCTAAAGAAGTCGGTGTTAATTCCCCCCTCATAAGACGGGCAACACAATCACCTTTTAACAAAGGATCAAAACTAATGGTTTCAGTTCCTGTTTCAGTAAAGAACTTAGCAACCTTGTTGGCTTTAGAAGCATTTCCATTCCGTTGAAAAATCAAAAGATCATCACAAGGTCTAAAAGCAAAATGGTTCTTTTCGATCAAGCCTTCATCATTGGCCAGTTCTAATTCACGCTCTGTACTATTGGGAGCGCCAGCGTGAGGAATGTTGTCTAAACGATACTTGCAGAAAGCACCATGAATGAACTCACCTTGCTGAATAACATTTTTCACTTCAAATTTAGCATCAATATCATCCCAAATAGGAGAGTTACCCTCTAATATACGATAAAGGGTATTTCTTAATGAAAAAGTAGAACCATTTGCGATTCTTAAACGGAAAAAATCAAACTTAAATATTTTTGATGGCATTAATAAATCCTTTTATGTATAGGGTTTAAAAAATCTTGCTATAAAGGCTTGGGATTATTGCCCAATATTAATTTGGAGCTATTTCGGTAGCTTGTTGAATAAAATAGTGGGCGGCTTTATCTAAATTAACAAAAGATTTGCTATTAATACTGCGGCCTTGAATTGAATACGGTCTGGCCTTTTGTTCCCAATAATCACCTTCGATTTCACAAGGCAATAAATGGAACACAATAACTGGATGTTTTTGTTTCTTGCCGCTTTTGAACGTTAAGAACAAGCCAAGTGAAAGGAATCGGCAATATAAACCGTCTGCCAGTTCAGTCATTTCGTCTTGCATCTCAACTTTCCACCCCATTGATTCAAATCTATTGGTTTCTTTTTCTAAGAAGTCTTGAAAATCTTCATACTGTTCAAGTTCATGATATTCAGGGTTTAAATGATCGGTTTGTGCGATTGGGTCAGTTTCTGAGATGTTGGAGGCATTATCTTCTAGCTCTACCTTTTCCATACTGAACATCTTGAAACGATTAGTAATCGCGCATTTTGCATGAAGCATTTTACCGTCGATACGAATAGGTAATATTTCGCGAATGCTGCCGGGCTGACTGCCACCGTGATAGATGATGCTTATCTTTCCTTTTTCTTCTGCACAAGCCAGTAATGTTTGCTCTGTATTCATAATTATTCCTTTAAATTTAGTGTTTACTTATTTTTTATTGTCACGGCCTGCCGCGTTGTTGTTGTTGCCATTAATCGAAATATCAACGGAAGAAACAGCGTCATCTGGCATGTTGTCGGCCACAATCGTTAGTAGTTGAATTGTTTTCATCTTTAGCATGAGCGGCGCTTTTCTGAACAGCTCAATCATTTCTATTTCATCATTCGTAAATTCAGGTTCATTTGCCAAAGGCTCTGCATCCCCTGGCATCATTGGGCCATCGCCCGTGACCAGCCAGAGCAAGTTACAGTCAGTAGCTTTCTGAATTAAGACTACATTTTTACGAGTAGTGTCTTGATCGCCAGATCTTAGGCGATAAATTTGAGCTTTAGATATACCTGAGCTTTCGGCTATTTTATCGGGCCCAAATTTATCAGAAAGAATGCGTATACGGTCTGAAAATGATGTCATTGGCTTTTATTATTCCTTTAAGTAAATAACTATTTAGAGATTCTTTCTCTAAATAGTGTTGACGCGCTCTAAATTATCCTTTAGATTACTATTCTCTATTTAGAGATTTAGCCTATTGATGCTGATTATACCAATAGTACACAAAATCCCTTAACAGAGAAACTAACCATTTTAGCAATAAGGGGCGGCCATGACTGCAATCAATTTAGAAAACGTGCTTCAGCGCACAGATCGCATGCGTAAGTCAGATGTTGCGCGTTATTTGGGCTTAAACCCAAAAACAGTAGACCTTGAACGAGAAGACGAAGACTTCCCAGCCGCCGCGCTGCGGTTGGGTAATCGTGAGTTCTGGTTTAAAGATCAAATCGATAGCTGGGTATTACAACAAAACCCACAACTAACCAACAAAGCCGCGCAATAAACACTCTTTAAAAGGAATTAATCATGAGCATTTCATTAAGAAATCACCTTAACGCAGTTGCCCCAGCATTGGGCATGATCCCAATGAGCTTTGAAATTCACTATGACGAAGGTGAAGAAGAAAACTTCAACGAATCATGGGCCGAAGCTTTTGCTGAATTACGCCGTCTTGATATTTGCATGATCGGCTATGTGCTAACCAAGTACGAAAACGGCTTTGAAGAAAGCGTGGGCAACACCGTTGTTCTGTATGCCGAAGATTCACAAACCGAAAAAACAATAACCGACGTTATGTTTCAAATGGAATTAGACGTGGTTCATACCGGTGAAATGGGTGTAAAGCATGCACGTGGAATTGCGCCAAGCTTTTTTGGCGTAGATCGTTTTACTGAATTATTGGTTAGTGATCTTAAAGATATAAAGATTGTTAAAAGCCATTCCATTGCAAGCACGCTTTAAAAGGGAATTTGCCATGTTAGCCATTGATCAAAACCCACTGAATATTCTTGAGCAAAAGAAATACAACGTTACCCAAGCCGCCGCATTGCTTGGTATGTCGCGCACATCATTAAATCGATTACGTGAAAAAGGTGATGCACCGGATGAAATTAGCATTGCAGGTCATGCCCGATTTTTAGAAAAAGACTTGGTTAACTGGTTGGTTGATCAGAACCCAAAGCTAAAAGACAAGTTTGAACTAATGGAATCGGCTAGAACCGCATTTTCAAGAAGTGCGGCCCGTGCCAACAAAGCAAAAAACAAAGCCGAAAAACAAGCAAAGCTAAAGGCGGTGAAGTAATGGGCGCAACAAAGTTAAGTTTTAAATCTAAAGGCATGGTGAACAGCATCCGCGTTCAGGGCGGTAATGGTTTGCCACCAAATGTGATTGGTGTTTTTTCAAACGACACTACAGGGGTTTCAGTTTCACCAGCCCAAGTTCGTTGCTTCGTAGATCGCGGCATTCTAACGATGGGGGATATGCAAATCTTTTTAGATGACATTGCCATTCAGCAAGTTCATTTCTTTTTAAGCGCTCAATTTAAAACGCGTGATATTTATTGGGGTTGTTAGCCATAGCGCTAACAGCCTTTTTTTGTTTTCAGTTTTGCTCGTTATAGAGCGTTTTTATTTTTAGTTAGTTTTATTCGTTGGGGTGATTTATGGGTTATATCTCTGTTGTTTGTACCAATCCTGATTGTGCATTAGAAACTACACGCACAGAAGATACTGAATTTTGCCCAAAGTGTGATGCTTATACGCAGCCAATCGCCGGACTTACTAGCCAAGCCGCCCCAGTCGCCCCAATGGTAAATAACAATATATCGCCCGAAGTATTAAAGCGTTTAGCAGAATCAAAGCCAATTGAGTTTGACGGCAATGATTTAAAGCTGATTTATACGTTATTAGAAGAAAAGCAAAATGAATATTTGCAAGCTGTTATTAAGCTAGAAACTGAAAATGTAAACGCTCGGGAAACTAAAGAATATTATGAATTGTGCCATGGGGCTGATCATACTTTTAAGCTAATTGATATGATTAAAGCAGACTTTAAACGCAACCGCGCAAAAGTTGAAATTCACCGCCGCATGACTGGCTTTTATTCAAAGCCTGAAAATATTAAATCATCTACCTTGGTTGGCGTTGCGTAATGGCTATTACAGAAAACCTAGCGGAATACGCATTAGTCAGCGCACCCAAAGCAAAGCATCCTGATTTTTGGCTGGGTGAAGCTAAAAAACTGGCTAACCGTTGTAACAAATATTATTCAACCGCCCTGGTTAATGAATGGCAGCGTATTGCTAAAAACAAAAGTCTAAAAGAAGCCAATATTCGATTAAAGAAACTTCAAGAAAGTTTTAAGTTTGGTGACTTCGTAATTACTGATACCCAAGACGAAGCCGTTTCTGATTATGCCAATACGCTTTCAATTAAGTGTATTACCATTCTGTCTAACTACATGAAAAATGGTGATGTGGAAAAAGCGTTTAATCATATTTATCCTGTAATAGCACATCATGAGATGAATGAAGATTTAAATAAGGCTATTGGGAAGGGTGAATTTCGCGGCTTTGCTTTGCGTTTACAAGATGCTAAATGGTGGCGCGGTAAGATCAAACGTTTTGCCGCCCGCCGAATCGAAAAGATTTCGCGTGAACTGGGTTTTATTAATAAAGCCCGTTCAATGTATTGTTCAGAAGTTGGCAAGCGTGAGCATAAACGTTCAAAGCAATTAGGTTTTGAACACATGGAAAACGTGGTGTTAGAAAACAACGAGGGCGACCAATACACGTTGGCTGATCTAGCAGAATTGAGCAATTCAAATCCTGTTATTCGTAGAACGGAATTAATGGTAAGGATTGCAGGCTTTGAAAAGTACGCGAAAGAACGTCAGTTTAATGCTTGGTTCTTCACAATCACATGCCCATCTAAATATCACGCTAATCACTTAAGCGGTCACCGCAACAAAAAGTTTGCAGGTTACAGCCAGAAAGATGCACAAGATTATTTGTGCCAGCTTTGGGCTAAGTTTCGTTCTAAAGCCAAGCGCATTACAAAAGACAAGGATGAAGAATGGGAGTTCTTCGGCTTTCGTGTTGCCGAACCGCATCACGATGGCACGCCACATTGGCACCTTCTTTTATTTATAAACCCACGTCATGAAGTTGAAGTGCGTTCTTTTTTGCGTAAGTACGCCATGGAAGAAGACGGAAACGAACGCGGAGCATACAAAGCCCGCTTTGATGAAACCAAAATTAAACAAGGCATTAACGAAGCCACGGGCAAAGAATATTCAGCGGCGGGCTACATTGCCAAATACGTTGCCAAAAACATTGATGGTGAACATGTTGATGTTGATAGCTATGGCGAAGATGCCAGAGCAAGCGCCCAAAGTATTGTCGGCTGGTCGTCACGCAATGGCTTGCGTCAGTTTCAGCAAGTTGGCGGGCCAAAGGTTAGCCAATGGCGTGAGCTTAGAAGACTAGCGAATATTTCAGAAGAAGATGAAGCGGAAATGAACCCACTGTTAAAATCGGCCATCGACAAATTAGAAAGTTTTGAACATGCCGCTGATGCTTGGTGTTGGTATTGCCGTTTTTCTGATCAACATGGTTTGTCTCTTTATAAAATCGCCAAAACCGTTGATGACATTATTGAATCAGTAGATACCGCAACGGGCGAAGTGTTCCCGTTAACCCTGCAAAAGCCAAGCGTGAATTACTACGGTGAATTTATAGACCAAATAAAAGGCATTGATTTGAGCCTTAACTTTTTACCAGAAGGTTTCCCGTATGCGGTTGAAGACATGAAGTCTAACCGCATTCGTCAGAAAACACGTTTCTACGATTGGACCATTATTAACGCCACGAAAGCCGAAGCCGCAGAAGTGCGCGCTGCCAATGTCGCTAAGAAGTTAGCCATGAACGAAGCGAAGCTTGGAGAAGCGGTGGCGGTTGCTGATGACTTGCTAACGGCTTTGGTGGTTGCTGCACCTGAATCTCTTGATCTTGATCTTGAGTCTCTTGATTTTAAAGCGCTTTGCGCGTCTTGGACTGGTGTCAATAACTGTACTGGGGCGGTTGAAGGCTTCGGCCAAAAACCCGAAGCCCAGCAACAACAAGTTCTTTTTGATTTGAATAGGCAGTGAAAATAATGAAAAACAAGCAACTGAATATTCCCATTAGACGATTAGATGCAATTGAGATTGCTGCATTAGAGCCAATGGTGAAAGCAGCGTATCTAAAACGGCTAAAAGTTCAGCGACCAAGCGTTTATGAAGGAGTTTTGCGCCTGGTCACAATTGAAGAAACCCGCTTATTGGTTAATAAGGCGAAAGCCAGCCAAGAAGACTTCGTAATTAGATCTATAAACAACGAAATGGAGAAAACAGTATGTTGATTTTAACCCGTAGAGTCGGTGAAGCCTTGGTGATTGGTGAAGGTCTGAAAGTAGAGCTGATTGAGATTAAGGCAAATTCAGTACGTTTGGCTATTCATGATAACAAAGGAGCGTGCAAACCAATCTTTGTTAATCGTGATGTTAGCCAGACATTAATTTTGGTGGATGACGTGGTTATTCATATTTTAGAAATCAATGGTCGTCAGGTAAGAATGGGCACTAATGCACCTAAATCGATTTCTATTCATCGTGAAGAAATCTATAAAAAGATTCAGGCAGAAAAGAAACAACCCTTCACGCTTTCAAAGCGTGGCTTGGAAATGTTGGGTTAATCACGTTTAAAAATGGAATTTAATATGACTACTTTCAAAATTAAAAATATGACTTTTTCAAAGCTGGGCTTGCTGATCGTAGCCGTTGGCCTCTTTTCCGTATCGGTTTATAGCGAAGTGATGTTATTCACTTCGGTATTTCAAGCAAATGCTGAAAAGCTGTTGGCGGGTACGTTTGCTTTTTTCGTTGTATTGGCACAAATCGTTTTTGCAGATCAAGCCGCGTTTTGGCGCAGTAGAAAAAATGATTTATTAGCGGGCCTGTGTGGGTTGGCTGTACTGGTATTAATGATCGTATCGGTGGCGGGTTCTGTTTTCTTTTTTGAAAGTGGTTTTAATGAAATGAAACAAAAACAAAACACCAGTGGCACGGGTTATCAGTTGGCCGTTGAATTGATCAACAGCAAACAAAACACCATTGCAGGTTTAAAAGCCAACGCTGAAAAATCAGAACAAGCGGGCAATGCTTGGGACGCTGGGCAAAAACGATTGGCAGCGGTTGAAGTAGAAAACGAACTGGCCGCGTTGATCTTATCATTAGCTGATAACAAGGCCGAAGCCGTTGGCAGCGCTTCGGCCATGGTGGGCATTCTTGAATCATACCGTTTCATAGCCTGGTTCATCTTTGCCGCCATTGCTGATTTTGTGCCAGTACTGGCCGTGGTGTTGTTGCGTCTTTGCCCTGTTAAAGAAACAAAACAAGAAACAAAACAAACGAACGAAACAAAACAACCAGTAAAACAAAACGAAAACAAAACAGAAACAAAACAATCGGTTAAAACAACCGCCAAGCCAACGGCAAAGAACAAACAAACATTGCGCGAAATAATCGCGCAAGGCAAAAGCGTACCAAGCGTGCGTGAAGCCAAAGAATTGGGTTTTAGTTATGCAGCGTTCAAAGCAGAAATTGAAACCTTGGTTGAAGATAACTTTTTAATAAAACGCGAAAGCGGCAAAGGGTGGGAAGTAGCATGACTAGCAATAAAACCAATAAAACAGATTTAGAAATATTGATTCAACTAACTGAGCAGTGGGCAGAAGATCGAAACTTGATCGAAGGTTCTGATGCTAAAAATCAGTTTCATAAATTGATTCAAGAATGCGGTGAATTGTCAGATTCTATTTGTAAGAACAAAGATGCAAGTGATGATATTGGCGATATTCTAGTGGTTCTAATCATCATGACTAAACAGCTTGGTCTTGATTTAGCCACTTGTTTGAACGTTGCTTATAACGACATTAAAGATCGTAAGGGCAAAATGATCGATGGCGTATTTGTTAAAGAGTCAGATTTTAAAGATTTGATTTAATCGAAATATACAAGGGTGCGAAAGCGCCCATGATAATTATTTTTATTTACTTTTAGGGATTAGATATGGATCAATTAATAAAGTTAATTAATGAATTAAATGATATGAAAAAGGCCGTTGAGACTGCGAACGAAGACAGCGACGATGAATATACAAATGGCTATAGGGTGGGTGCTGAAGAAGCTAGAAAAAACCAACTAAGTGAAATCATAAAACATGTTGCTAGTAATATAGCAAAGATGTAAATAAAGAAAGAATGTTAAGCGCGCGCCGTGTGTTTTGCGTCCGCTT
>TARA_R110002049_G_scaffold56399_7_pt1 | contig 10959 bp, 7 predicted proteins | sample TARA_R110002049 | Tara Oceans TARA_R110002049 (sample SAMEA4396941) | marine metagenome | biome: Polar Biome; feature: [SRF] surface water layer (ENVO:00010504); material: water (ENVO:00002006), including particulate matter (ENVO:01000060) such as... | depth 5 m
TAATGATGATGGTTTTATTTTTGATGATGATTTTTTTCAAGCTAGGGATAAATTGAAGAATATTTTTAAGTTTAAAAACGATTTCTTTAAAACAATAAACTTGAAAAATTCTATAGAAAACTGGGTAGATATAGAAAATGAATATTATTTACAATTAAAAAAAATTGTAAACTTACCTAAGTTAGATGTTTCTAAAAGTGATGAAAAGCAATTAACATTTAAAAAGGAAAAAATTTTAAAATTAAACCAAGAATTTGAAGAAGTGAAAAATCTTTTAATTAAATATTTAAGAGAGAAAGTTATTCAGAAGTTTAATGTTGAAAAAATAGCAACAAAAGAAGAGTTCTTAAAAATGTATGACATTTTTAAACCAAATTCTTCTTTAAATGAAAATGTATGGATTGAAAAAGAGTTTGTTAATAAAGAAGATCAAGAACATATTCTAAAAATTTATGATAAAGAGGAAAAGGAGAATATAAAACTATGTGAATCTTATATAGTTGATTTTAATTATACAGGGAGTACTTGGCCCTATTTTTGGGAAACAGATGGTTCATCAATGATGAACAGTAATTTAAATACTATTCACGGCGAAATAGATGCCGAGAATTTTAAACCTGTATTTGGGTTTGGAGATGAAATGGATGAAGATTATCAATTGATTGAAAATTTAGATGATAATGAGTATTTAAAGTTTTTCAAATCATTCCAATATTTTCAAAACACTTGTTATGATGGAATTTTAAAGTTTATTGACAATGAAAAATTCCAAGTTTGTATTTTAGGGCACTCTTGTGGTTTGTCAGATAGAGTCATGTTAAACACTATTTTTGAACACGAAAATTGTCGATCAATAAAAATATATTACTTTCAAAAAGAAAATGGTACTGATAATTATTTAGATGTTGTCAAGAATATTTCCCGTCATTTTAAAGACAAACCATCAATGAGAAGGAAAATTGTTAGTAAAGAACTTTCTTCACCTTTACCTCAAAATGTTCGTTTTAAAAAGAAATAAGTTTCCACTAACTTTTACGACTAAAGTAGCAGATTAAATACTTTATGGCAATTCAAGATATTACAAAATACTCTTTTCAGAATACTTTTTCTTTAAGTACAGTTGCTTTTGAAAAAGCTTGTACAATAGATCATAATGAGCAAGTAAATGCCTATTCTATTTATTGGATTCAAGAGGGTAGTGGCACATATAATATAGATTTTGAAAGTTATACATTTAATGACAATGTTTTGTTTTTTTTGTCTCCAGGGCAAGTTTTTACAGTAGATTCAGAGTTAATTAAAACAGCCTATAAACTTACTTTTGTAAGAGATTTCTATTGCATACAAACCCACGATAAAGAAGTAGCTTGTAATGGTGTTTTATTTAATAATATTTATGAAACTCCGTTTGTAAAACCTTGTAAAAAAGATACAGCAAAACTTAATTTTATTTTAGAAAGTTTAATTGAGGAATTTCAACAAAACGAAACTGCACAATATGATATGTTACAGTCTTATTTAAAGCAATTTATTATTTCTGCTGTTCGTGTTCAAAAAGAAAATAATGTTATTAAAGAAGACGTAGAAACGCGTCTTTTTAAAGATTTTAGTTTGTTGGTAGAGCAGAATTATAAAACACTACACGCTGTAACAGATTATGCAAATAGATTAGGTATTTCGCCAAAATCTATTTCTAAGCATTTTCAGAAATTAGGAGTAAAAACACCTTCAGATTTTATTAAAAATCGAATTTTATTGGAAGCAAAACGTTTGTTAATTTACACAGATAAAACGGTTAAGGAAATTGCTTTTGAGCTTGGTTTTAATGATCCAGCATATTTTACGCGTTTTTTTACAAAAGGAATCGAAAAATCTCCACTTCAATTTAAAAAAGATTATTAAAGACTTTATATATTTTAAATAGAAACCTCATAAGTGTTAAAACTTATGAGGTTTTTCTGTTTTAGTGCTTTTTTTCTTGCTGTCCAAACAGTAGGAACTTTTGTCCAATTTTTAAGGTTAATGTTGGTGATACCTTTGCAGTGTCAAACAATAACAACCAAAAAAACAACAATATGAAAACAATAGAAAACGCACAATGTCCAAACTGTTGGGGTTACCAAACATACGATGAGCAAAACCTAGAACAACAACTTTGCGTTTGCAAAGAATCAATATAAAAAAGAAAAATAATAATAACATACAATTTAAAAATAGAAATTATGAGCACATTTAATGTTCCAACAAAAAACGAAGTATCAGAAAACAACCAAGCAATCTTTGGTCAATTAGAAAAAGGTTTAGGGTTTGTACCCAATTTATATGCAGCATTTGCACACAGTGAAACTGCTTTAGGTAACTTTTTAGCAATAGGAAATGGAAAAACAAGTTTTTCGGCTAAAGAAAAAGAAGTAATCAATTTGGCAGTAAGTCAAGTAAACCAATGTGTTTATTGTTTATCTGCACATACTGCAATTGGTAAAATGAATGGTTTTTCTGAAGAACAAATTTTAGAATTAAGAGCAGGTAAAGCTTCTTTTGATGCAAAATTAAATGCTTTGGCTAATTTCTCTAAAAGTGTAGCAGAAAACAGAGGAGCAGCAACACCAGAAACTGTAGAAAACTTATATGCACAAGGGTATACAAAAGGGAACCTTGCAGATGCAATTATTTTAATAGGAGAAATTACAATTACCAACTACTTTCATAAGACAACAGATGTTGCAGTAGATTTTCCTGTAGCACAAGCATTATAAAATAGTAGAAATTTTAGAACAATAACTTAAGAATAAATAATTTTAATAAACAACAATCATGAAAAAAGTAATAGCAATTTTAGTATTAGTAGTAGGTTTTGCATTTAACACAAACGCACAAGAAGTAAAAACAGTTTCTTTAGAACAAACAAAAGGAGAGTTTACACAAAAACAAATTACTTTGTCTGAAGGTACTTATATTTTTGAAGTAGCAAACAACAACGTCGGGCACAATATAGGTTTTGTTTTAGCGCCAAAAGCAGATGTAAAAGCACACATTAAAAATGCTTATGTAACTGCACAAGTAAAAAATAATACAAAAGAAACTTCTAAAAAAGTAACGCTTAAAAAAGGAGAATACGTTTATTTCTGTCCTTTAAACCCAACACCACAATATACACTTATAGTAGAGTAGTTTTTTAATTCAATTTAGTTAAAAAGGTGAACAGAAATGTTCGCCTTTTTTTGTACCCTAAACTTTAAAAAAAAAAGCTAAAATTTTAGATTAACGTAATTTCAACTTCAAAAGTCTTATTTTTGCTTTTTATGTTATTTAATTTCTAAAAATAAACTTTGTTAAATTACTATTTATATCCACATACAACTTCTAAAGAATGGGTAACCTTTGTACATGGTGCAGGAGGTAGTAGTTCTATTTGGTTTAAACAAGTACGCGATTTTAAAAAACATTTTAACGTTTTAATTTTAGATTTACGAGGTCATGGAGACAGCAAACCAAAATTAAAAGATACGTTTAAAGCTAAATATACTTTCGATTCTATTACTGCAGATATTGTTGAGGTAATAGATTTTCTTAAAATAAAAAAATCTCATTTTATTGGTATTTCATTAGGTACAATTCTAATTAGAAATTTAGCCGAAAAAAGACCAGAATTGGTTAAAAGTATGATAATGGGTGGTGCAATTATTAAAATGAATTTCCGCTCGCAAGTTTTAATGAAAGTTGGTAATATTTTTAAATCTGTAGTACCTTATATGATGTTGTATAAACTCTTTGCATTTATTATAATGCCAAAGAAAAATCATAAAAACTCTAGATTGTTGTTTGTAAACGAAGCAAAGAAATTATATCAAAAAGAGTTTTTACGTTGGTTTAAATTAACATCAGAAATTAACCCACTTTTACGTTTCTTTAGAACAAAAGATATTAAAATTCCTACTTTATATGTAATGGGTGCAGAAGATCATTTGTTTTTACCTTCTATTAAAAACATTGTTTCAAAACATGTAACTTCATCATTATTTGTTATTGAAAATTGTGGACATGTTGTAAACGTAGAGCAACCAGAAATGTTCAATAATCAAACAATACGTTTTATTACATCTTTATAGTTTTAGCTAAATAATTCAATATAAAATATCTTTTTAATCTTCTTATATAAAGTATATTTGCTTTATAAAAGATTTTATTATGAATAAGATAATTACGTTTGGTGAGGTTTTAATGCGAATTTCTCCATTAGGAAACAAAAAGTTTATCCAATCTAATGCTATAGAGTTCTATTTTGGAGGAACAGAAGTTAACGTAGGTATTTCTATAGCTAATTTTGGCGGAGATGTTAAGCATATTAGTTGTATTTCTAATGACTTTATTGGCGATACTGCAATTTCTTATTTAAATAAATTCGATTTAGATACTTCTGCAATTGTACGTTCAGAAAGACCTTTAGGTGTTTATTTTTTAGAAGTTGGTGCAGTTATGAGACCAAGTAAAATTTCTTACAATCGCTCTCATTCTTCATTTTCTGAAATTATACCTACAATGGTAAATTGGGAAAAATCTTTGGAAGATGGAAAATGGTTTCATTGGACAGGAATTACACCTGCGCTTTGTAAAGGAGCAAAAGAAACTTTAAAGGAAGGTTTGGTGTTGGCCAAAGAAAAAGGAATGATTATTTCTGCAGACCCAACTTACAGAAGTGCTTTATGGAAATATGGCGAAAACGCAAAAGATGTCTTAACAGACTTATTAGAATATTCAACAATTTTTATTGGTGGTGTTAATGAAATAAATGAAGTTTTGGGAACTAGTTTTACGTATTCTAATGAAGATTTTACAGAAGCAAGTAAGCAGTTAATGAACAGGTTTCCATCAATAGAAAAAGTATTTGATAAGATTAGAACTTCTATAAATTCTTCTTGGCATAAAATTAGAGCAAGAATGTGGAATGGTGTTGAGTTTAAAGAAACACAAGATTTAGATATAACACATGTTGTAGATAGAATAGGAACTGGAGATGCTTTTGCTGCAGGTTTAATTCATGGTTTACAAAAGTTTGATGATTATAAAGCTATGGAATTTGGTGCAGCTGCATGTGCAATAAAACATACGTATTTAGGTGATGTTAATTACGCAAATGAAACAGACGTTATTTCTATTTTAGAAGGTAATACTTCTGGAAGATTAAATAGATAAGGTTTTGTAAAATATAGAATATAAAAAAAGGCGAGTTATTTAAAACTCGCCTTTTTTATGTTAATTCATTAAATCTTCAATTTCATCAGCTTCAATAGGAATATTTCCCATTAAATTAAAAGGTTCTCCTTTTTCTTGAATAACAACATCGTCTTCTAAACGAATACCAAAACCTTCTTCTGGAATATAAATTCCTGGTTCTACAGTAAATACATTGTTTGCTTGCATTGGTTCGTGTAATAAACCATAATCATGCGTGTCTAAACCAATATGGTGGCTTGTACCGTGCATAAAATATTTTTTATAAGCAGGCCAATTTTTATCTTCATTTTGTACATCTGCCTTGTCTAATAAGCCAAGTTTCAATAATTCAGAAGTCATAATATCACCAACTTCTACATGGTAATCTTTCCAAATAGTTCCTGGAATTAATAATTTTGTAGCCTCTTTTTTAACATGATTTACTGCATTGTAAACTGCTTTTTGTCTATCAGAAAAACGTCCAGAAACAGGTACAGTTCTAGATAAATCACTTTTATAGTTTGCGTATTCTGCAGCAATATCAAATAAAATTAAATCGCCAGCTTTACATTCTTGGTTGTTTTCTATATAATGTAAAACATTTGCATTGTTACCAGAAGCAATAATTGGTGTGTATGCAAAACCTTTAGATCTGTTTCTAACAAATTCATGCAATAGTTCTGCTTCAATTTCATATTCCCAAACACCAGGTTTTATAAAGTTTAAAATTCTACGGAAACCTTTTTCTGTAATATTACAAGCATGTTGCATTAAGTCTAATTCTATTTTGTCTTTTACAGAACGTAAGCGTTGTAAAATAGGATTACTTTTAGCAACAGAATGTGCTGGGTATTTAGCTAATAACCATTTTGTAAAACGGTCTTCTCGTGTTTCTGTAGAAACATTTGCTCTATAATGTTCGTTAGTATTTATGTAAAAATTATCTGCGTAAGAAGACATTTCAAATAATACTTTTTCTAAATCTTGTAACCAATAAACGGTTTTAACGCCAGAAGTTTCTAAAGCAGCTTCTTTTGTAAGTTTTTCACCTTCCCAAACAGCAATATGGTCGTTAGTTTCTGTAAGAAATAAAACTTCTCTTAAATTCTCATTAGGGCAATCTGGAAAAAGCATTAAAACACTTTCTTCTTGGTCTACACCAGATAAATAAAAGATATCTCTATGTTGTTCAAAAGGCATGGTGCTATCTGCACTAATAGGATAAATATCATTAGAATTAAAAACAGCAATACTCTTTGGTTTCATTTCTGAAGCAAAGTTTTTACGGTTTTTTATAAATAATTGTGAGTCTATTTTATGGTATTTCATACGAGTAATTTTGTTTGATGTACAAAGGTAACAATATTTAGAGGATGGTGTAATGACTTATTATTTTAGCTATAATTAAAAAGCCTTTTCTATTTTAAAATAGAAAAGGCTTTTTGTAAGGCTTATAATATGTTTTTATTTCTAGTAACGTTTCTTTTTTGGAGCGCCAGTTCTTCCTCTACCAGATGGTTCAGAAGGTTTGTTTCCTTTAAAGTGAGGTTTACTTTTTGGTTTATTTCCTTGTGATGAACCCCCTTTTTTCTTTTTACCAAAAGAACCTTTACTTTGCGAAGCTGCTCTTTTTGGTCCTGCAGTATCTGTAGGTTCAAAGCCCTCTACTATATTAGATTTTATTTTTTCTTTCAGTATTTTTTCAATTTCACTTTGGTACTCACTTTCTTCACTACAAACCAAAGAAATTGCTTCTCCAGCTGCACCAGCTCTACCAGTTCTACCAATTCTATGTACATAATCTTCTGGTACATTAGGCAATTCGAAGTTAATTACATGAGGTAATAAAGGAATGTCTAAACCACGCGCAGCAATATCTGTTGCAACTAAAGCCTTTATAGTACCATCTTTAAAGTTTTTTAAGGCTTTTGTTCTTGCTCCTTGGCTTTTATTACCATGAATTGCAGCAGCAGAAATTCCAGATTTTACTAATTTTTCTGTCAGTTTATTCGCACCGTGTTTTGTTCTAGTAAATATTAAAACTTGGTTCCAACTTCCGTCTTTTATCAATTTAATAGTAAACTCAGTTTTTTTGTTTTTATCTATCTTGTAAACAATATGAGTTACTTTTTTTGCTGTTGAATTTTGTGGAGCAGTTTCAACAGAAACAGGGTTTCTTAAAATACCTTCTGCTAACTTTTTAATATCTTTAGAAAACGTTGCAGAAAACATTAAGTTCTGTCGTTTTTCTGGCATAAAGCTAATAATTTTGTTAATATCTCTAACAAAACCCATATCTAGCATTCTATCTGCTTCGTCTAAAATTAAAATATCTACTCTTTTAAAAGAAACAGCTTTTCTATCGTGTAAATCTAATAACCTTCCTGGTGTTGCTACTAAAATATCTACTCCGTTTTTTAAAGTAGCAATTTGTGGTTTTGCGTTAACACCACCAAAAACTACGGCAGATTTTATGTTTACGTATTTACTGTATTCTCTTACGTTATCATGCACTTGTGCGGCCAATTCTCTTGTAGGCGTTAAAACTAATGCACGTAAAGGTCTGTATTTTGGGTGTTTTGTTTCAGATAAATATTGCAAAACGGGTAATGTAAAACCAGCAGTTTTACCTGTACCTGTTTGTGCTGAAGCTAAAATGTCTTTACCTTCTAATATATGTGGAATTGCTTTTTCTTGTATTGGTGATGGTTTGGTGTATCCTTTCTCTTCAACTGCTTTTACTAGCTCTGGAGATAAACCTAAATCTTTAAATGTCATAGAAATTATTTTTGAAAGCAACTTTATGTAGTTGTTTCAGCCTGCAAAGATACATTCTTTAAAATTGAAGAAGAATATTTCTTAACAATCCTTTTTATGTTAATTTTTTTGATATTGATTATACAAGTGGTAATTTCATCCCTTCAAACCAAACTTCAATTTTATGAAATCTATTTTTAAGTTCTTATTACTGTTTCTTTCAGTAGGATTAATTGCTCAAAACCCAACCACTTCCGATGTTATTCAGAAATCTTTAGACAAAAAATCTAAGATGATGCAGTCTTCATTAGTAAAAAATGTAACTTTTACTAATATTGGACCAACTGTTATGAGTGGTCGTGTTTCAGATGTTTCTGTAAACCCAAATAATTCTGCAGAGTTTTATGTTGGTTATGCATCTGGTGGTCTTTGGTATACAAATAATAACGGAACAACTTTTACACCAGTTTTAGACAATTCGCCAACACAAAATATTGGTGATATTGCTGTAGATTGGCAATCTGGAACAATTTGGGTTGGTACAGGTGAAAAAAACTCTTCTAGATCTAGTTATGCTGGTATAGGAATGTTAAAATCTACAGATAAAGGTGCAACATGGCAAAACGTAGGTTTGTCAGATTCTCATCATGTTAGTAGAATTTTAATAAACCCAAAAAATGCAAATGAAGTGATTGTTGGTGTTATTGGTCATTTATATTCTTCAAACGTAGAAAGAGGAATTTTTAAAACATTAGATGGGGGTAAAACTTGGACAAAGTCTCTTTTTATAAATAAAGATACAGGTGTTATAGATGTTGCTGTTGCACCAGAGAATTTTAATATAATGTATGCAGCTTCTTGGGAAAGAGAACGTAAAGCTTGGAATTTTGATGGAGATGGAAGTAGTTCTGCCATTTATAAAAGTACAGATGCTGGTTCTTCTTGGACAAAAATTGCAGACAATAGTGGTTTTCCTACCGGAAGTGGAGTTGGTAGAATTGGTTTAGCTGTTTTTAATGAAAACACTGTGTATGCTTTACACGATAGTCAGTTTAGAAGACCAAAGAAAAAAGGAAGTAAAGTTTCTTCAGATGAATTAACAAAAGAAGATTTTAAAACAATGTCTTCTAATGTTTTTTTAGAATTATCTGATAAGAGATTAAACACATATTTAAAAGACAATGGTTTTCAAGAAAAATACAGAGCACAAAATGTAAAACAAATGGTGCGTGTTGGTTCTTTAAAACCAATAGATTTAGCTAGTTATTTAGAAGATGCAAACTCAATAATGTTCGATACGCAGGTTATAGGAGCAGAGGTTTTTAAAACAACAAATGGTGGTAAATCTTGGAAAAAAACACATGATAACTTTTTAGACGGAGTTTATAGTTCTTATGGTTATTACTTTGGTGAAATAAGAGTAGACTTACAAGATGAAAAAGGAATTTATGTTTTAGGAGTTCCTATTATTAAGTCTAAAGATGGTGGAAAAACATTTACATCTATAAGTAAAGAAAATGTACATTCAGACCATCAAGCATTATGGGTAAATCCTAAAAAATCGGGTCATATTTTAAATGGAAACGATGGAGGATTAAATCTTTCTTATGATGATGGAGAAAACTGGATAAAGTTAAATGATCCTGCAGTTGGGCAGTTCTACTCTGTTTATGCAGACAATCAGAAAAACTACAAAGTTTATGGTGGTATGCAAGATAATGGTGTTTGGGTCGCAGATAATAATGCTAGAATTAATAAAGGTTGGCAACAATCTGGTCAAAACCCTTATGAGTCTATAATGGGTGGAGATGGGATGCAGGTTCAGGTAGATGATAGAAACCCTAACATTGTTTATACAGGTTCTCAGTTTGGAAATTACTATAGAGTAAATAGAGAAACAGGCAGAAATACTTATATACAACCAAAACATACTTTAGGAGAAACTCCTTATAGATTTAACTGGCAAACACCAATTCATTTATCTAAACACAATCAAGATATTTTATATTTAGGAGGTAATAAGTTACACCGTTCTTTAAATAAAGGAGATGATTGGGAAACTATTTCTGGAGACTTAACAACAGGAGGAAAAAAAGGAAATGTTGCTTATGGTACTTTAACTTCTATATCAGAAAGCCCATTTCAATTTGGTTTAATTTATGTAGGTTCAGATGATGGTTATATTAATGTAACAAAAAACGGAGGAGGAAGTTGGACGCGTATTTCTAATAATTTGCCACAAAATTTATGGGTAACAAGAGTTATTGCTTCAAAATTTAAGAAAGAACGTGTTTATGCAACATTAAATGGTTACAGATCAGATGATTTTACAACCTATGTTTATGTTTCTAATAATTATGGGGAAACGTGGGAGAATATTGGAAACTCAATTCCTACTTCAGCAGTAAATGTAATAAAAGAAGATTCTGAAAATGAAAACATACTTTATTTAGGAACAGATAATGGTTTGTATATTTCTTTTAATAAAGGAAATTCTTGGGAAGCATTTGCTAATAATTTACCAAATGTTGCAGTGCATGATTTAGTAGTTCAGCCAACAGCAAAACACCTAATTGTTGGTACACATGGTAGAAGTTTGTATAAAACTAGTGTTGCTGCTATTCAAGAAATGACAAGTGAAGTTTTAGAAAAAAATAGTCATATTTTTAATATAAAAGATATAAGAAGAAGTAGTAGATGGGGAAGCTCTTGGAGTCAGTGGAGAGATGCTTTTACGCCAGAAATTACCATTCCTTTTTATACTAAATCTAATAATAAAGTTACTGTAGATATTTACTCTAAAGATGTAAAAGTAAACTCTATTTCTATAGATGCAAGCAGAGGTTATAATGAATTTTTGTATGACGTATCTTTTTCTAAGAAAGGGAAGAGAGCATATGAAAAAGCAAATAAAAAAGCAGCTTTAAAAGAAGCTAAAAATAAAGTTTTCTATTTACCAAAAGGAACCTATACTGTAAAAATTGGTGA
>TARA_R110002049_G_scaffold272506_1_pt1 | contig 10951 bp, 6 predicted proteins | sample TARA_R110002049 | Tara Oceans TARA_R110002049 (sample SAMEA4396941) | marine metagenome | biome: Polar Biome; feature: [SRF] surface water layer (ENVO:00010504); material: water (ENVO:00002006), including particulate matter (ENVO:01000060) such as... | depth 5 m
TGGTCAAACTGGCGGCGGTCAGGGTGGAGATAGCTTTGGTGGTCAAAACCAAGGTCAAAGTGGCGGCTATAATAACCAAGGTGGTCAAAACAACCAGAACAACTTTGGTCAGCAAGCAAATAATCAGATGGCACATCAAGGCGGCTACAACCAACCAGCGGCTCAAGGTGGTCAGAATAGCTTTAATAATCAAGCGCCTGCTCAGCAAAACCAGTTCAATCAGCCAGCACAGAAACCTGCACAATCTAAGCCTACAGCAATGCCAGATGGCCCTGTAGATGATGATATTCCGTTTTGAGGAATACGTAATCTAATAGTGTTGATTAAATCAGATGGGGTCTATATAAATAGACCCTTTTCTTATATCTAAAGAATAAAAATAGTTTATAATAGAGTTGTGAATAAAATACATGATTAAGTGTTGATTAAAAGGTTTGTTACATGGCTCAGATTAAGAACTTAATATTTAGTAATGGGGAAAGATATCCAATGCTAATGGATTCAGATGGTACTCCTAACTATTGGGTTACATTATATGTGACAGAGAAGCTAAGACCTTTTCAAACACAATCCGCAATTATCAATACTCTTGGGCATTTGATACACCTTAAACTATGGGAAGAGATAAACAATAGAAACCTTATAGAAGAGTTTGTAGAGTCTAAGTTCTTAAGTAATGAGGATGTCTACTCTATTCGTGATCACTGTATGCTGGATAGTAGAAGCTTGAGGAGTTGGTTAAAAAGATCAAAGAGTAATGTAGTAAGGTTTCCGTCAGCATCAACTGCGAGCTTTAAGCCTATTCAAAGTGTCTCTAGTAATCATGCATCAAATAGAATGACTCATATAGCTTTTTACTTAGACTTTATAGTTAGAGTCTTACTAAAGAACAAACTAATAAATGAGACTGTGTCAACTTCAATTACTAATATGAATAACTCTCTCTTAGCCAATAAGCCTAAGGGTAACAAAGGAAAAGGTCTTGCTGCTGACCCTAACTCAAAGTCTGCGCCACCTGAAGCCTTCTCTAGAATATTAGAGATAGTGAAAGAGGACTCACCTGATAACCCTTTTAAGGGTAAAGACGTCAAGTTACGCAATGCAATTATATTTGAAGTCATGAATCATACAGGTATGAGAGCAGGTGAAATCTTAGCGTTGCAGGTTGATGATATAGATTTCTATGATAATACTATTTCAGTTGTTAGGCGTCATGATGCTGTTGAAGACCCTCGAAAAAGGCAGCCAGTGGCTAAAACTAGAGAACGTAGCATACCTGTAAATGCAACCCTCATTACACGTTTAAAAAGCTATATTATGGAAAATCGTGCAGCTACAGATAATGCTAAGGCACATCCTTATATCTTTGTCACTCATAAGCGTGGCAATTATTTCGGTAAACCAATATCTAATAGTACGTTTGTTAACCGTATCGTTAAGCCTGCAATAGCAGTGAGTCCAGAATTATTTGAAGAAATAACAAGGCATGGTTTTCGTCATAATTTTAATTATAATCTTTCAAAACGTATAGATGCGATAAATGCAGCAGCAAAGACCAACCCAGATATAGAAGCAATCACAGAGAAAAAAGAAATGCAAATCAGAAAGCAACTTAATGGATGGAGTTCTGATAATACTGCTGAAGGATATAATCTAAGACATATAAGGGAAGAGGCAGATCGCGTTATGCGCGAAGATATAGAACACTGGTCTCAATTCATTCAGAAGGATTTATAGCGTGCAAAGTTTACTGAAAAATAATAGTAGTGTAGAAGTTTGTGCTGAGCTTGAAAAAGCAAGTATCAAGATACCTACTCAACATGTTAGTAAAAGTGGATATCCTTTTCAATTTAATAGTGATGAGTGGCGTTTAGATGGCTCCACTGTCGTCTATTTCGCACGTTTGACCTCTATGCCTAATAAGCTAAAAGATAGCTTTAAGAAAGCTCTATGTCGATATGCTGAAGAACTGTCAGCAGCGCATACATTTAATATGTTTAACCGTTTCAATGCTTTCATGAAAGCGAATAACGAGGACAATATAACTGTAGATGCTTTATCTAATTATAGAGCTTCATTTGACTCAGACAATGAATACAAACTAGGGTCTTTAAAAGGGTTTTTGTTAGCTTGGTATGAATGGCGTTTTAATGGCATTAGCAAAGAAGTAGCGAATTACTTAGACGAATTAATACTTAGAGGAAACCCCAAAGGCAATGCTGTCAAAAGCGTATGTCCATATTCAGGGCCATTAACACATAATGAATTAGGAGCATTAATTGATTGGGTATCAAATGCATTTAATACAAAACTACTGAATCTTGAAGAATATGCTTATTTTATGATATTAGCATTAACTGGCCGTCGATCTATTCAGATTCGCTCTTTAAGATCCTTAGACCTCATTTTACGTGAAAGTGATAACGGTAATGACTATGTTATTAACTGTCCTAGAGCTAAGCAGCGTGGTACTGGTTTTAGAGGACAGTTTACACCTCTTCCAATTAATGAAGATTTATACCTTATTTTGAGCAATCAGCGTAACGAGTCGATAAAGCGGATTGAAAGTATATTGGGAGTTATATTACCTTCAAAAATTCAGGATCAAATCCCTATTTTTTTAGAAGAAGAAAGGTTGAATGAGATAGTGGATCAAAAGGACTTAATAAGAAGGTTGACTGAGACACCTGATTTTTTACACATAACAAGAGATACAGCTTTTTATTTGCTTCGAAAGGTTTCTATCAAAAATACAGCCTACTCTGAAAGAACTGGTGATTTTATTAACTTTACTGCTTATAGGTTTAGATATACTAAAGGAACTAACCTTACACGTCGAGGAATAACAGGTGTTGCTTTAGCGGCTGCATTAGATCACACGGATACACAGAGTATTAGTGCCTATGTAGAAAATACTGAAGAAACAGCTAAACAAATAGATGAAGTAATGGCTCCAATATTGGCTCCTCTAGCACAAGCGTTTGCTGGAAAACTGATCGCTTCTGAACGAGATGCTATTAGAGCGAATGATCTAAACAGTAGAATAAAGAACGGAGCTTCGCAAAGCATTGGTAATTGTGGGACACATTCATTCTGTGCATCTGGCTATAGAGCGTGTTATACCTGCGTAAATTTTCAACCTTGGTTAGAAGCTCCTCATACTGATGTACTCGCAGAAGTCTTAGAGGAAAGAAGAAAACAGGACGAGTTAGGCGTTTCACAAAACGTTATTCAATCAACAGACAAGTTACTACTTTCTGTACAACAGGTCGTTCTTATGTGTGAGGCTATTAAGTCAGAGGAGCAGATAGTAAATGTCTAATGTTATTTATTTTCAACCTAGAGACGACTTAACAGTTAAAGATAATCTAGAAAAATTTGTTATCCATTGTCGTGATAAATTGACGCTCTATGATGATCAAGGCGGCTGGCAGAGTAATAACTGGAAACACGAACAAAAAGGGCGTCCAATAGCAATGACCTTTTCAAAATATCGTGAAGTTTCGAATTCTGCTAACTTTGATCCTTTAGAAGAGCCTTTCCTATCTTTCGCAAAATCTTATATTCGTTACAACCAAAGCATTAAAGCTGTTTCAAGTGTTACTAATAAGATGGTCGCTTTACGCCTAATTCATGATGCTTTGTTTGAGGTCCATGATGATGTCGATATATTAAAAGTTGATGGTTTAGTCCTTAGTAAGATGAATGAACTAACTACGCTTCGGATAACTAATGATGACCGCAGAAATAAAGTAGGTTACCAAATTCAAATTCTGCTTGATTTCATTCGGGATAAGAGATTTGTACCTACACTTCAGGCATGGGTAAATCCTTGGCCTAAAGTAGGCGCAAAAGCCGAAAGAACTGACAAAGAATCTATAGAATGGCAGGATACACGTTGTCCAAGTATGCATCAAATGTTAGCTTTGGCAGATAGTTTTGCAAAAGCTGATACTCAAGAAGACAAGTATTGGTCTAGTATTGTGGCACTGCTAATGTTTGCACCTGGAAGAGGTGGTGAACTTTCGGAATTAACGGTTGATTGTATTCATCGAGGCGAAAATGGAGCTTTAGGTGTCAGATGGTATGCTAAAAAGGGCTTTGGTCATACAATCAAGTGGGTTCCTAAAGACCTTGAAGAAACTGTTTTAGAAGCTCATAGAAGGTTAATGGAAATTGGGCAACCTGCACGAGATGCTGCTAGGTTTGCCTGCAATAACCCTAATACTTTCTTGCGTCACGAAGAATGTTGCACCTCACATGAATTTTCTGAGAACGAAAAGCTAAATGCATACGAATTTGCATGTGCAATGAACTTCTCAAGATCTACAGTTGAGGGGTTGCTGTATAAGAATATAGATCTAAAATCTGACCAAGCTTGGAGCTATATTAGTCAAGGAAGGATTAAATGGATACTAGGTTTAATATCTAATGGAATACTTACATATAAAGCGTTAGCTCAATATACCTTAGAAGAGTACAAGAACTCAAGTTGGCCAAACTTACAGTCAATTGAACGTCCAGTATGGGAGTCTCTAGTCCTTATACGTGACCGTGAATTTCATAACCAGTTCTCCACCAGATCATTTTCATGGCGTCTGCCTACGGTCAACGAATTAAATGTTCAACTCTCTATTCGAAAGACACATAAAAATCCATCTAAAACTCTTTTTCAAAGAATGGGCTATAAAGATGAAGATGGATCTGAGATTCGTTTAACTTCACATCAAATTCGTGTTTGGCTATCCACTAAAGCTGAGCGTGGAGGCATGGATGCATGGCAGTTAGCGCAATGGGCAGGACGAGCAAGGATAAACGACAACCGTCATTATGATCTTAGAACTAGCGAAGAGCGTGAGCAACAAGCTAGAAGTGTGATGGAGTTTAATGAGCGTCCGACGGCGCTTCAAGCTATAAAGCTGAATTTACCAGTAAGTTATATTGACTTAGGTTTAAACCGTATTGGTGTCGCTGATGTTACGGAATATGGAATGTGTACTCACGATTATGCTATGTCACCTTGTACCAAAGGTGGCGAATGTATGACGTGTAAAGAGCATGTTTGTATCAAAGGGATGCCTAAAACTTTAGAAAGCATTATTAGACTAGAAGACCAAGTAGAGTCTCAGTTCAAAAAAGCAGAACGTGATGAAATTAGTGGGCATTTTGGTGCTAACAGATGGGTAACTCACCTTAGTTGGAAGTTGGCACATATTCGGACACAGCGTTTATTGCTTGAGTCAGAGGACACAGCTGAAGGGGCTATTTTGTGGATTCCGCCAGATCATGATCCTAGTCCAATCAAACGTGCGTTAGCACAGAATGACTTACAGGTTACAGCCAATAGCGAAGATTACGTTGAAGAATCCACACTTAAATCACTATTAGGAATTGAAAATGCCTAAACAAATTATTACACATAAAGCTCTACAAGTTGCATTGCACGAGCTAGATAATTGGAGTGGTAAGTTAACATGGGATAGGTATGCTAAGCAGCTTGCTAAGGTATTGGGTGAGGATACAATTAGTCGGCATACCCTAATGTCATACAAAGTATTAGTTGAGGCTTTTAGAGAGCGAAAAGAAAGCTTAAAAGAAGCTAAGAATAGTGAAACATCGGATATTACTTTAGATTTTGCTAAAAAACATATTGCTATGCTAGAAGCTAAAGTAAAGCGACTTGAAAGCCAAAATGAGAAGCTACTAGAACAGTTTGTGAGATGGCAGCATAATGCTTATATGATGCCGAAAGTGGATATGACTTTGCTTAATCAGCAGTTAGATAAACCTTTGCCCCAGGTAAATAGAAGATAGTTAATACGCTTCTATATCGCCCTGTACAAAGATCAAACAGTAGAGATAGGTAGTTTTACTGATTATGATTTAAAGAGCCTGTATGGGCAAATATGAGTCTCTAAGCACTTGATTAAGACATCAAATAGACTTAAAGAACTACCTTAGTTCGAACTTTTACTTATAAAAAACTAAATATTCAACCAAATTGGAATAATCATGCCGTTATTAGACTGGGTAAACCGCAATCAAGCAGAGGAAACTGCTGATCAAGTGCCATACCATTTGCTTGAACTCAAAGAATCTTATGGTGATAGCAAACGAGTTAAAAACAATCTCATCATTCATGGTGATAACTTAGTAGCATTAAAAGCGTTATTACCTCTATACAGCGGTCAAGTTAAATGTATTTTTATTGACCCACCTTATAACACTGAGCAAGCATTTGAAAATTACGATGATAAATTAGAGAATGCTCAGTGGTTATCAATGATGTTTCCTAGACTACAAATATTAAAAAAGTTACTTAACTATAGTGGTTCGATATTTGTGCAGCTAGATGACAATCAATTAGATTATTTTAAAGTTATATGTGATGAGGTTTTTGGAAAGAAAAATTTTATAAACAGAATAACAATAGATGCGAGATCGCCATCTGCATTTAGTACAGTAAACAAAGGCGTTTTTAAGGCTACAGAATATCTGCTGTGGTATGCAAAGGATAAAAGTCAATTAGATATACCAAAGTTAAGAGTACCTAGAGAGCCAGACTACGCATATGACAAGTGGATAGATAATATTGATGATAGCCCAGAAGAATGGAAGATGGAGTCATTAAGCGATGTATTTAATAGGGAAGTCAAACTACGAACCAACAAACCTAATCGTATAATTGAGAAATATAACAAGTTTATTACTGAAAATGCAGCACATATTATCCGTTTAGCTTCTATCAGTGATTCAAAAGCAGGAAAAGATATTGTCGAGTTAAAACGTAAGTCTCAAGACAACGTTGGCATCGTATATCGCCTTGAAAGGAAGGATTATGATGATGTTTATATCTTAGACGGCCAGCAAATACTTTTTTATGAGAAGAACATAGAGACAATAGATGGTCAGCATGTTGCTTCAAAGTTATTGACAAACATATGGTATGACATTGCTTGGGAAGGAATTGCTAAAGAAGGCGGTGTAGTATTTAGGAAGGGTAAAAAGCCAGAGGCTCTTATTAAGAGGTGTTTAGAGCTTACAACATCAGATGACGATATCGTATTGGATTCGTTTCTTGGTTCAGGCACTACATCTGCTGTAGCCCATAAAATGGGAAGACGATACATTGGTATAGAGATGGGAGAGCAAGCTCGTACACATGCTCTTCCAAGACTCAAGGCCGTTATAAACGGAGAGCAAACAGGAATATCCAAAGCTGTCAGATGGGAGGGTGGCGGTGGGTTTAGCTTTTATAACTTAGGGTCGCCAGTATTCAATGAACAAGGTTTTTTGCATTCGGATGTTAAGTTCAATGACCTCGCAAGTTATGTATGGTGGTTAGAGACAAAGACTCCTTTACAGTCTAACAAGCATGATACACCATTCTTAGGGGTATATAACGAAGTCGCTTATTATCTACTATATAACGATGTACTAGGCGATAAACGTCCGCGTGGAGGTAATTTACTAACTCATAAAGTTCTTAAATATCTTGATGAGCACTACGCATACGACGGGAAACGTATCATTATTGGGGAAGCCACACGTATTGGTGATTCAAGCTTAGAAGCATTAAATATCGAGTTTAAGCAAATTCCGTATGCTCTTTACGGTACTCAAGCAAATAAGGATTAGAAAATGAGCTTAAAATTAAAAAATTATCAAAAGAGATCGCTAGAGGCTTTAAACAGATTTTTTGTACTAGCTTCTTCATTTGGAGCTAAATTTGCTTTTGAGGAATGTATTGCTGAAAATAGCTTAGAAGCTGTTAGTTATAACGACCGTCTTGAAGGTGTGCCAAGTGTATGCTTACGTGTTCCTACAGGTGGTGGTAAGACGCTGATGGCGGCTCACAGCATTCCTATTGCTGCTGAACAATACGCTAATACTGATACGCCTATTGTGTTATGGCTTGTACCTACAGATATGATCAGGACTCAAACTCTATCAGCCTTATCTAATCCTCATCATCCTTACCGAAAAGCCTTGCAAGGTCAATATGGTGACCGACTAAAAGTATGTGATATTGAAGCACTACAGACCCTGAATAAGCATGATATTGAAGGTTCGTGTGTAGTCGTAGTGACTACTATACAGGCTTTCAATATTGATAAGGATAAAACTTATCAGCGTAATGCTTATGCTTTTGACGAAAATTTAAGTGAGTTTTTTAGAAGTTTATCAGCTGATCAAGTATCTAAACTAGATAAGGTCACGGAAGATACCTTGCAGCATCAACCGTTCTTGACTACAAAAGATATAGGTCGAGTTAAACATTCCTTAGTTAATTTTTTCAATATATATAGACCAATCATCATTGTTGATGAAGCACACAAAAACCGAGGTGGTCAAAGCTTCTTTCCTACGCTAAAACGTCTTAATCCTAAATGTTTAGTAGAGTTTACTGCTACTCCTAAAGATAACAATGTGCTGTACTCTGTATCTGCCGCTGAACTTAAAGCAGAAAATATGATCAAATTACCCATTGTTTTAACTGAGCATCCTAATGAAGATTGGCAGTCCTGTATTCGCGACTCACTCATTCATCGTGAGAACTTAGAAATACTGGCTCAAAAAGAGAATGAATACATTCGCCCAATTTTATTGATTCAAGCTCAAGATAAAAATGGAGTGGCAAACGTTGATTCTGTTAAAGACTACTTATTGTCTGAATGTAATATCACAGAGGATTGGATAGCTATCTCAACAGGTCAGACCAAAGAGCTTGAAGATATAAATCTATTTAGTGAGTCTTGTTCTATAAGAGTAGTTATCACTGTAGAGGCATTGAAGGAAGGGTGGGATTGTTCGTTTGCTTATACTTTAGCGAGTTTACAAAATGTCAAATCGGCTACTGATGTAGAGCAGCTACTAGGGCGGGTATTAAGAATGCCTTACGCTAAAGAACGTGCACAATCAGAGCTGAATAAAGCTTATGCACACGTTATATCAAACGATACAACTGAAGCTACCACTCACTTAAAAGATCGTATGGTAGAGAATATGGGCTTTAATAAGTGGGAGGCAGATGCAGCTCTGATTCCGAAAGCTCAATCTGAACTAGGTTTAGGTGAAGCAGGAGGAAGTGCAACTAAGCCTAAAGAGCCTGAGGTTTCAATACCTTTGCCGTTTGATTTAAAAACAGAAGACTTAGGGTTAGAGCTGCAATCATCGGTTAAGAAATATGAAACTAGCCAAGGCTCGTCATTAGTGATTATGAAGGGTACGAGTGATGAAGTTTTTGATCGCTTACAAGATATAGCGCTAAACCAAGCATCTCCTAAACAGCAAGAAAGCATACAATCTTCTTTTGAAGAGGCTAGAGCACAAAGACAATCAGTATTAGCTCCTGAGAATTGGAACGCTACATTTGCACCCATTGCGCAATTAGGTTTGTTGCTAGAAGGAGATTGGCAACTTGCTGATAAGGAAACCATTGAAGATAGTGTTGAGTGGGACTTACTTGATTTTCCAGTGAGCTTAGAGCAATTCAGTATTAGAGAGACTGCTACCAGCTTTGAAATTGATATAAATACAGAACAGAAGTCCCTTAGTTACAAGCGTTTGCATACAAAGCAGCTTCATTTTGAAGATATGCCAACACCAATTACAGAGGATGACTTGATTAATTGGTTAGATAGAAGAACTAGAAGATCGGGACTAACTCAAATACAGCTTAGAGCATATCTTGTGAAGCTACTGTCATACCTTATTCATGAGAAGAAATATAGCTTGACCAGTTTACATCGTGCGCAGTTTCAGTTGGCACAAGCTGTAAATGATGAGATTAATAGACTTTTCAGTTTAGCAAGAAAAAAGGCTTTTCAATCAGACTTATTTGAGCATCTTAAGGTAAGCGAAACTGTTACTCCATATAACTCTTTTGAGTTCAAAGCAGGTATATACCCTGTAAGAAAGCCATACAGGGGTAGTTTTAAGTTTGAGAAACACTTTTATGGACAAATAGACGATTTGAAAGAGAAAACTAATTCAGGAAAGATTACGGAAGAGTTTAAGTGCGCTCAGCTGTTAGACTTTCATGAGAAAGTTAAGCATTGGGTAAGGAATATTCCTAAACAGCCACATTCATCATTTTGGTTGCCAACTCAAAAAGACTATTTTTATCCTGATTTCGTTGCCGAGCTTATCGACGGCTCTATTTTTGTACTTGAATACAAAGGTGGTCATATAGATACTGCTGATGATGCTCGTATCAAAAATGATATCGGTAAACAATGGGCTAAAGATAGCAATGGTACGCGAATATTTCTAATGGCAAAAGCACAAGATAATATGGGGCGGAGTTTGGAAGAGCAAATTAATCAGGCGATTGGATAGATATATTTTAACTAAAAATGTTGATTAAGAGCCTTGAAAGGTGGTATTTTATCTCTTAATCAACTGTTACAATATTTATTGTTGATTAATAATTTTGTTTTAACTTCCTCTCTTTGATTTTAAAGGGTTTATCTGGATTTGTTTGATACGTTTAATATTTATGTATTCATTACCATATTAGGATACACCTTAGACTTAATGTTAAAAAAGCCCTGCAACTGCAGGGCTTTTTTAATGCTTGCTATAGTTGATTCAATTTAAAAGAGATACAAGGCAACTGAGTGCGGATGTATATGTCATACTTCAAGCGAGGTTAACACTGTGGCTCTCTTATAGAGGGTTAGCTATATCCAAAAATATAATTCAGTTGATGCTTTTTAACGTAGCTAAACTAATTTTTTATTAAAGAATTTTTAATTTATTTAGTACGCTCTTAATATGTAAACGAATAAACTTAAGTTTAATTAGTACTGGTTTAATACTGTTAATTATTACATTAGCTAATATGCTTACTACCTTCTATACTCTATATTGACCGTTTATACCAAAAAATAATTACGATTAATGACGTTTAGTTTTAAAAATTGCTATACTAACTTTATATGGCGTA
>TARA_R110002049_G_scaffold116023_2_pt1 | contig 10950 bp, 15 predicted proteins | sample TARA_R110002049 | Tara Oceans TARA_R110002049 (sample SAMEA4396941) | marine metagenome | biome: Polar Biome; feature: [SRF] surface water layer (ENVO:00010504); material: water (ENVO:00002006), including particulate matter (ENVO:01000060) such as... | depth 5 m
ATTTGACCATAAGCACTAAGTGCTGTTCCTGTAGCTGCAAGAGTAATTGCTGCACCTGTAGCAACACTACCTGCACCTATAGTTGTTAAAGCTGCTACTACAAATGCCATCTAATTCTCCTCCGGTACTAACAAAGCATCTTCTATTTCTGCTATGTCAGTTAAATTTGTTGGATGATAAGTCATCCACACACAATCTGTTTCTGCGTATATTACTCTTTTAGTGCCTATCTGTGTTTCACCAATAAATGGCCCTGTTATTTCTTCGTTACCAAACTGGCTAGATACTCTACAAGTACCAGTAACAACCATAAACATATGCCTAGTCTTGTGTAACGCTCCAACTAAACAAACTCCTTTTGGTATAAATAACTCTCTGGCATACAAGCCTTTAGAGAAATGATGTTGGACAGCTAAGTCTATGTTTTCAACAGACTGCATTAATTTTTGAAACTTATAAATGTTGTCTTGAACTGTTAAATTCACGACGATTCAACCTCATATTGTATTGCTTGTATATGAAATGGTGCTGCATCAGGTACTGTAATTAATGGTGCAACATCTATACCCCAACCATTACCGCCATTATTGTCTTCAATAATACCAGTGCGTATTTCAAATGGCTCACCTAATGGGCTATTAGTTGCATCAACTGATAAATAAGTTAAGTTAGGTGTTCCTATTAAATTACCAGAAGCAGGTAATGCTCCTCGCCCAGATGTGCGAGTTGCAGTTAAAATAGAACCAACAAAACTATTTGCAAAATATGTTGCGCCATTAACACTGTAAGAGTTACCAACTACAGGCGTTCCACTGTTTATTAAAAACGCAAACGTATTATAAAATGTTGTCATTTGCCTTATAGGAGATGGATTGCCATCAATGTAAATCCCCGCGCTTTCATAAAATCTAAAGTTCATGTTTGTTATTTTTTTCTGTTTCATAGCATTCTGACCTTTGCCCATATTAGTATTAAGAGGCATAGGTTTTACAGTCGGCACAAAGTTTAAACCAACTTCTAAATTTAATGGGCCACCAGATAATTCATTTGATGTTAATGTAATTGTTCCAGTATTAGAAACTGTTCGTTTATCTAAATTATTTCCACTGCCAATTACACTAACAGTAGCATTGTTAAAATGAGAAGTGCCAAGAGAAACTGTTGTAGCAGATACGTTACCTAAAATAATAGACGCATCTAACAATCTATCAAAATCCCATTTTTCAATACTGTATGTATAAGGCGTTCCAGTTGTAGCTCTATATCTATTTACTAAAAACAAATCGTTGTTAACAACTGATGCAGAAAATACATCTTTAGGAATAGCTGCTCCATTACTTAATTGCCCAGAGTCAGCACTAATAAATTGAGTAAAACCATTTATGTCTTGTGCGCGAACAGTATTTAAAATAGATGCAGTGCCATCAGTATTAATAATAAACACCCAACTAGAATCTTCTGAAGTAGTGCCTGTTAACACCGCTAAATCTATTGGTTGTTTTATAAGATGAGAAGATAAAACAGATATGTCATTAGATGTGTAAGCATCTTCATTAAAGCTATACACAAATTGTCGAATTGATTTGCCGTTTTGATCTACAAATAACGTAGCCCCATCTATTGATTTTGCCTCTAAATTAGATGATCCATGCTGTGTTTGAGATTCAATAGCTACAGTAGTTGGCGTACTACCTTTAACTAAAAACTCAGCACCAGCAGTAAATACTTGTAAACCACGATCTGAATTAATACCAACAATAGTTGTTAAGTTTTTGGATGTTATTGTAATAAACATCCCTTCATCATCATCACCTTCTTCAAAGAAAAAATCAAAAAACGATCCTGACTTAGATGCAAATAAACTTTGTTGTTTAGACTTAGCCCCACCTAGCCATAACCTACCTTCATGGAATGCGCCCATTTTTGGATAGCCTCTTACGGCACTCCATACATCTTCTTTTCGCGGTACACCATTTGCTGTTTTAACAAATCCTACTTGATTAGAAGCAGTGCCAGCCGTAGGAAAACCAGAAAATAATTCAAAATCTTTAGTTGATTCTCCAGAAATAGTTATGTCATAAATATTGCCAGAAACAAAAGTAACATCTACACCTGTTTCACCAAACACAGGCATTTCTTGTAAGTTTTTTTGCAAATTAAATATTGTAGAATTTTGTTCATTTGAACTGCCTCCTCCTACATAAGTAATATTTTTACTTACAACTCCTTCAACATCTATTTGATAAGTATCACCTGATTTAAATCCACTAGAAAATGTTAATCTTTGAACATCATTAGACGGAGTAGGGCTTAATGAATCGTTATAATCATATTGAGGAACATTAGAATAAGGAATGTTATCAATAAAAAAAGAATCAACATTATTAAGAAATGTATTAATTATTCTTTTAGATGGATATTCTGGATGAAACAAAAGCATTACATTTTCAGTTTGTGCTGCACGTAATTCTGGTATTGCTTGAGATGAATAAGGGAGTGGGACATTTCCAACAAAAGTAGTTACTGTTGAACCAGCATGAGGTATACGATAAAACGCCATACTTCCATTAGAATTAGAATATATAAGTCCAGCACCGCCAGTAGCTACACAAAGATAATGTCTATCTGTAGCTATACTAAATTCAAATGTTTTTACTTCAGATGGTTGCTCATAAGTTTGATAAAGAAAAATTTGTAATACATTAAATTCACTTAATTGAATTTTTTGTGTTGTTAAATCTTTTGTTCCTAAACGAATAATACGCACATAAGCTGTACTAAAATCATCAGGAATTTTAAATTGATAAGAAGCAAATTCACTGTTAACAGACATACTTCCAATATCTGTCCATGTTGTATTGTTAGCAGATACTTGAACAGTAAATGTATCAAAATCAGAATTATTAATTGTTAGTTTAATATCTTTAATGTTAACAAATTTTAATTTGTCATAAAAACTACTATTAATTACATATTTAACAACCTCGTAATTTGCTGTAGTTCCTATATTTGTTGTAGTAATTCCAAATGTTGATCTATTAAAATCATTTAAATTTGCAGCAGTTCCACCATTAGGCATAGTTGCCGTAATAAAATTACTAGCTAAAGGCGTAAGTTGTTTTGTTGGCTCATCAATAAAAGCAGTACCAGCGCGTCGTTTTAATCCACCTTGCGGAACAATTAATACATTTGCAGCAGTTTCACAACCAGCATAATATTGATCTAAATCTGTACGACCTTTTAATAGCGGCGATAGTTCACCACTAACAAAGTTAGTCTGCATAAATGTAGAGTTAGCCATTACTGCCTCACGCTAATAAATGGCTGGCTCCTGAGAGGCGTAGTAGGATGTTGTTGCGAGTCTGTGTAACGCGCCATGCGTGACGCATTAAGATACTTAGCTGCATTAGATTCAGATGATGCTGCGCTATCTCTAATAGCTGGAGCAAAGTCCATAGCAAGTGCATACTCAATCATTTTTGCAAAGTAAGAAGGCCAATTGCTAGGCGGTATGTTTGCAGTGTAATCGCAGTAAACAGGGCCAGCCGTGTTAGTGTATAACTTAGTGCCAAGAATCTGATAATTAATAGCAGGATCAACTTTAATTAACGCAAGCATATCGGTAGGCAATTGATATATATTCCTATACTCATTACCTACAGGCACTTCAGTAGTTAAACCTAACTGTGCCTTACGTCGAGCAAAACCCCATCTAAATTTAGATAGCTCTGCTTCAACAATATTGTCATACAAGTTAACAGCTACTGTTTCAGCGCGAGTATTGCCGCTAAGAGATGTAACTGGTAAATCACCAATCAATATCAAAGCATTGGATATTAATTTAATTTTTTCAGCCATGACTTTATTTACTCAGCATACTTTTAGATGTTTTAGCTGCATTCCTAAAATCAGAATCAGTTGGTGCGCCAGCAGCACCTTTTTTACGCATTTTCTTACCAGCTTTGCGCTTGGCATGAATGTTTGCATACAACCCTTTACGCATACATTACTCCGATTTATTTTGGCTTTTTATTCTCCTAAGAGAAAGGGGGCTTGCGCCCCCGATCATTACGCAGTTATTAACAAGCCACCAGCCGCAGTAATACTTGTAGCGGTCTGAGTCTTGATGTACGTCAAATGGACAATTGGCGCAGTAGGTGTAGTAGTGTCTTTACAGATAATAAGATCACCAATACTTAACTCACTAATAGCCTCTAGAAAATAATCGGCATTATCAATTGCCGCTTTATTGTCCGTAGACGTATATTGCCAAGTGCTGCCACCAGTTCCAGAGCCGCCTATGCGGCACAATCCAACTCTTGCAAAAGCCATGATAGCCTCCTATGCGTTCTGCGTGTATTGAACTTTCACCAAACCACCTTCATCGCGCACAACAGAGCCAGCTTTTAGCATTCCGTTACACAAAAATGAAGTTCGTTCTGGCACATAATCAACACTGGTTTTCATATCAATGCCAATTGCAAGTCCTACAGCAGGGCGTTGGAAGAACCAAGAGTCAACAACTTGTCCGGCAGTAGTCAATCCACCTTCGGTACGAGTTTCAAGAATAACAAACTTAAACCCGACTAAAGTGTCAATTTCACCAGAAACAAGTGCTTTTACTGCCTGAAAGTCTACAGATGTAGCAGTAGTGTCATTAAGCAAACCTGACAACCCAAGAGCATTAACAGCGGCAAACAAATCACTGTTTGGCACACCTTGATCACGCAATTCAACTTGCGCTTTAATGATCTTAGCCATGTTTAGGTTTGTTCCTGCACCACCAACACCAGTACCTACAGTAGTAGTTAAAGGCGTAGACGCATCCATAGCATCAATTACAAGTTGGTCACAACGACGGCCAAGAGCATCAGCAATAGTGCTTGCTAATTCTTGTTTTTCGTCAAAGTTTACATCTTGAGCATCGAACAAATCGGTATACTCAGGAGCATTCCAATTTTGCAAAGTTGCAGTTCGAAATTCGTGCGCTACATCCATAGGAGTAACAAGATCAGAAGTAGACTTTTGATTAGCTAGTCCCTTCCCCATACGACGAAACTTATAAGTATCGCCAACTACATTGTTGCGCTGTGTTACAGTATTTTTCAGCAGACCACTACCTTGGTAGGCGTGCTTGACCATGCTGTCAAATTCCGTAACCGCAACAGCGGATAAAGTTTTACTCATGTGTGTATCCTCAAAAAAGAGTAATTTAAAAACAATTTTTTAAGGTATATGCTGAGTACCCAGTAATCTGGTCAGCAGTCAACCTAAATCACTGGGCATACTAAGATGGTATCCAGATGGGGCGATTATAACTTACATTATGTAGTTACATCAACCTACTGTACTTATGTTGGGTTTGTCACCTCCCCACTCATGTTGCATACGCTGTATTTTCTTTTCATGTTCAGCGTTTACACTTCTTAACAATTGCCCATTTTCATTCTTTTTAAACATCTCAGCTTCAATGTCAGACCAAGTCACTCCTGTAGGGCTTTCACCTCCATCAATAGGAAGTTTTACAGGTGAAGTAGCTTTAACTAACATTTCTACTAGTTTAATAGAATCAGCATTAGTAACTAACTCTCGCGCTTCTTCATATACTTCTGGGCTAAGATTGTTTTTCATAAACCCTTCAACAGTTTTAATCCTAGTGTGAGCATTATCGCCTAACTTAGCTAACTCATCTTCTTGATTAACTTGATGTACTGCTTGATCTTGCGCCGACAATAACTCCCACGCATCATTGTATGCGTCTTGACTCATGTTGGTTTTTTCAGCGAATGCATTTAACTCTGACAATAAAGCATCGTCATTTTCAATTCCTTCTGGAGCTACATAACCGTCTTTAGGTGCGCCAGTAAACCCGCCAAACTTTTTATTTAATTCAGAATATGCTTTAGCTTGGTCTGATATACTTTTGTATTTATGTGGAATATACCACTCTGGTATATCTCCGCTACCCTTAATACCGTCAGACAAAAAATACTCACCTTCACCTAAAGATGGTTCTGCTTGGTCTAACAGAGTATCGCTTGTTTGCTCAATCGCGGTCTGTTCTTCTTCCATTGTTTACTCCCAAGGTAAATTAATAATCTTTCGTCTTTTGCCTAGTGGTTGATGTTTCATCTTTATTTCAAACAATTTTCTTTTGCCGTTTAACAAAGCTAGTGTATTAATATCAATCCATTCAACGTGCTTGCCATCTTTATTACATCTAAATGCACAAAACTTTTGCACATAATCAAAAGATTCAAAACTATATTCTTTAGATAAACTTTCTAGCCATGACATTTCAAAACCTAAATCTTTTAAAAACTTTTTGGCACCATCAGACACAAGGATTTTTGGCGTAGCCTTCACAGCACGTTTTTTATTTGCTTCAGTCATAAAGTTTCTGCTTGGTTTATTTGATTAATAATGAATTTAATTACGCCAGCTTCACCATTATGATATGCGGCTTCATAATTAGCATTAGGTGAGCCGAATGGCGTGTCATTGTTATAAATAAATCGTTGATGCAAGTCTTCAATTACTCTTTTGCCATTATCATCGCTAAAGCATCTGTTATATGCCTTTGCTAATTCCGCAACTTGAGAGCGCTTTTCTGCATTTTGTTTTTTAGCGGCCTTACTATCTACAGCCGCTTTATCTATTTCCTTCCAACTCATTGCATTTGTACAGGTGGTGATGAAGTAGGCAATCCAGCTTTAACAGCTTCTGCTCCAGCTTGTATAACAGCAGCTTTTTCTGCACCATTTCTCATTAATTCTGCTGGCATACCTGTTTTAACACCAGCCCATGACCCAAATTCTTCTAATTTAAAAGCAATTTTAGCTTGATCTGGCCCAGCAGTTTGCAAAACAAATGCTACAGCTTGTTGAACAGACATTAAATCTTCACCATCTTGAGCTTTAGCTAACGGAGATAGGAATTTAATATCAATGTCTCTACCATCTAACTGAATCGGAGTAATTAATCCGCGTCTAGTCAGAATATAAGCAACTCTTTTAATAATTGGGATTAGTACTTCGGTCTGTAGCCGACCAAATGCACTACCAATCCTTTTTGCTAGTTCCCTAGACTCTAATGCTACTTCTGTTGCAGAGCGTACAGGGCCGCTAGGGTCACGAAGATCGTTAAACAAAGCACGTTTAATAGCATTTTGCAGTTCAACAATTTCAAATTGCGCTAATGATAGATTACTTCCTGTGTCTAGCCGTTGAATACTAGGATTTGACGAGTTATTAGAACCAACTGGTATAACAATTCCTGGGCTTATGCTTATATTGTAAGGATTTGTAACTCCATCGTCTGTAGCTGTGTACATTCCAGCCAGATCAATAGCAGCTTTTTGCAAAACAAATTCTTTTGCCTTGTTTAACGAGCGAACATCAGGCAATGCCTGTAATGCTGGCCCTCTACCTCTAATCTCACCAGATACTTTAGAGTATCTTCCAGTTACCCAAGGGCTTGATGGGCCATAATCTTGCATCCAGCTTATACGATCTTCACTTTTAACCCACACACAACCGTAATATGTCTTAGATTCAGGCATAAATACAACACCTTCACTAAGTTCTACATCAGCATCAGGTGAATTTTCAATCTTAGCCTTAATAGATTCAGATGCTTTAAATCCTATCCAATGCCTTTCAAGGTTACGAGCCTTAACAGTAAACCTACGCCAGTGTGTTTCAATAGTTCCGAATGGCCCTTCTTCAAATGCTATACCTTTTTGTGGAATAGCGTTAAAGATAATAGGCATATTCGTATCATTTTCTTCATCAACTCTTAAAGTACCTGTACCCACAAGTAAATCCAGAGCGTGCTCATAAAACTGAGTAGCAAAATTACTCCGATTAATATAATCAAATATGATAACCGCTTGTTTTTCCAAATTCGCTCGTATGTCTTCTTCAGATACTCCATAGTCACCTTCTTCTAGCATTTTTAAGACTTGATCTGATGGTGCAAATGTTGCCCACCTAGTCCAAATTGGTGCTATGTTTTCTTGTAATTTACTAGCACCTTGCTGAATAGCCTCCAGAGCCGTAGAGTCGAAGATTCGCTCCATCTTCTTTTGACCCTGACGGTTATTGTCAAACAAATTTCTATTAGGTAGAAAAAACTCATACACATCATCAAGTATGTCGTGCCAATACATGGCAATTTCAAATGCTTTAGCTTCTCGCCTTTTTAAATCATTGAGTGACCCTAACTCCTTCGGCAATTCCATTATGCTGTTCCTGATCTAGCGTTAGCTTGTGCTTGTGCTGATGCAATTTGATTAGCAGATATACCAAACATACCACCGCCTGTATACCCGCCTCCACCACGACCAGCCCTACTAGTTTTTGCTTTAGATGCAGTAGATGCTTTAGCCAATAATGACTTAGATCCTAACGTACCTCTAGTTACAGCTTTAAGACGCTTTTCACCTTCTGCAATTTCTTCATCAAGTGCAGCTTGTTGGCGCATAACCATTGCATTTTCTTCAGCAGTTGGCTTTGGAGCCTTTGGTCTTTTCATCTTCTTGCCTCTTTTGTTTCGACAAATGTTTATACAATTGATATGGCGTTAATATAAACATATTATTAATGCCCAATAGTTGTTTGGCATGACCAACGCAAGTATTTAGCATTAACAAATTGTTATGTGTTTCCTTTTGTTTATACCCGCACATAATAAAAGGTTCGTCGAGTATATCATCTTTGCTCCAACTGGTGAATAAGTCGAACTTTTCAGTAGTTTTAGAGTAAACAATGTAATGTGATTGATCTGGCTTTATAACAAAGCAATGTTTTATTTCCTTATGTAAAAACCTAGACCACCAATTACCATCATCATTAGTAAACACAACGTATACATCAAAAGACACTAAACTTTACCTTTGCTGTTACTGGCTTACTAAAGCCTTGCCTACTTAACGCCTGTCTTCCTTCACCTTCACCCTGTAATGCATACTCTAATGCTTCTACTGGGTGTGAATATTCATTCTTATCTGGCTCATCAGTGTATCTTTCACCCGATACTTGTACTCGTCTGTAGCAAAACCCACCCTGTAAACCTTTTCTAATCATAACTGCTTTAGGTAGAACAGTGAATCTTGGTTTACCATCCATGCACATTTCTTTCATAGGTACTTCTAATGCTGCTCTGCGTTTCATAGGGTCATTAGATTGTGTTGGATTACACGGTATACCAGCAGCCCTCATAATTTGGAACGGTGTTTCAGAATTAGATTGGTTTTTATTATTTCCAGACGGATCACCCCAACCTTTAAAATTGTGATCAGGATACATTTCTTCAATATAACGCTTGAGAGTAGGCGCAAAGTCTACAGCACCCGAATCTGTCAACACCATTTCATCAAAACAAACCCATCTGCCTATAGATGTTCTTTGTAAAAATGCACAGGCTGGTGTACGTCCAAAATCAAAACCTAAAACAATAGGGTAATCATGGGTTGGCTTAAATTCTAAATGTTGACAGTGAACAGAATCGGTATACATGGGATGAACAGGCTTGCCGTTAGATACAAAACCATACTCATTAGCCAGATTAACTTTAATCCAATCGTTAGTTTTACCAGCTAGACCACGTTTATAATAATCTTGAGGCAAGTTAATTAGGTTTTCTGCATCATCGTTTATTTTCCATTCTTCACCGTCTTTTAGAACGCCACCAGCTTGTCTATAGAATGCCCAGTCTTCTGGACGCTCTATTTCGGCTAGTTTAAAGTACCAATGGTCTTCATCTGGCGCATTACTATCACCAATAATCCCATGATGAGTAGGACGCGCACCTTCTTTATTAGATGGGTAACGACCATGACGTAAATCAAGCATATCTAAAACAGCTTTAGAATGCTCTTTAGTCTCGTTTAACCACACCCATGTAGTTTGAATACCCCTAGCTTTCTTAACGTGTTCAGGTCGATCAAAAGCAATGAATATAACGTCACACTCAACCCTTGTTCCATCTTCTAAATTAAACCTTATGTAATGTGTAGGAGGTTCTTTATTCCCTTGTTTAAAGTCACCTAACTCACCATGAATTTCTAACCAATCTTTAATGGTTGTAGAGAATAATTCAGAATAAGTATTACGAGCAGCAATAACCCTAGAAAGTCGCACACCATAATTTTTATGTGACTGATCATTTACAGGTGCTTGCTCACACATTAAATCAAATAATTTAAGTATGCATTGAACAGTCTTGCCAGAGCCTAACGGCCCCATAATAAATGAGTTTCTAGCACGACAATCAGAAAAATCCTGAAGTATCTGACCTTGAGGCATTAAGTTATATTCAATATGACTCATTTTTATTCTTGCCTCTTTTTTTTAATTGTTCTATTAAAACTCTTTGTTGCGCTATCTCAGACTTTTGTTTAAGAATTAAAACTTTAAGACGTTCTTCATCTGAAATTTGAGGCATAGGAAAAGGTAAGATCATTTTTTGCTCCAATCAATAGAATCAAAATTTGATTTAAATAGTCTTCTTGAATTAACTGTGGTCTTTCTAGCGTGACTGCCTTTACCTCCATTCTTCTCTGGAAAATGACGGTCAATATCCTTCTTAGGTAATTTGTCTAAAAACCCTTTATGTTTCATTTCACCTCCAGCATAGTATTAAGAATAACGGTTATCAAGTATAATCGAAGTGTATGTGGGCTAGAGGCTAGTGAATAATCAAACACTAGAGCCGTGGTTGACCCTCCAGACATAGCCTCCTTACTCAGTCGGTACTGGCTAAGGAATAGATTAGAGATTCGATACACATACAATTCTACCGATGAGCTGCTATCTGCCCTCATATCTTAAATTAATCTCAGCCAGAGGTTAAAGGGTTACCATGTCTTATTAATAACACAATTAATTAATTACACTTATTAATAATTCTACCTCTTTTATAGACTTTTTTTTAGTCAATTTTTTTTTG
>TARA_R110002049_G_scaffold105857_5_pt1 | contig 10934 bp, 14 predicted proteins | sample TARA_R110002049 | Tara Oceans TARA_R110002049 (sample SAMEA4396941) | marine metagenome | biome: Polar Biome; feature: [SRF] surface water layer (ENVO:00010504); material: water (ENVO:00002006), including particulate matter (ENVO:01000060) such as... | depth 5 m
TGACCAGCACATCACCGGGCTGCAGATGATCCCGGCCTCGCTTCCAGCCGTATTCCCAGGACGCCAAGGTCCGACTCTCGATGCCACTGGCAGCCTGTAACCCCTCAGCCGCCTTTCCGGACAGCGCCGCCCCGAATACCGTTACCTCGGACTCGGCCCAGGCCTCCCGCGCCGCGCCCAGCATCGTCGACTTCCCTGCCCCGGCCAGACCGACCACCGACGCAATCCGCCCGCCCCCGTCTTCCCGATCCGCACCGGTCACATGCTCAACCGCTGCCCGTTGCTCTGGACTGAGCGAAGGTCTCTCAACCCCATCATGACGATCCGCCAAAACCCGCTGAACCTGCTCAGCAGAAACCCGTTTCCCCGAACTCGAAACCATCGCCTCAGCACTGACCCCCATCGCCCGCTCAAGCGCCACCATCTCCCGCGTCGAGTACCGAGCCGGAATCACTTCGCCAGTGGCCAGGGTCTGCTCCCCCTGAAGTGGTACCAGCTCCGGCGATGCCATCACCGACACCAACGCCCCCTGAAAATCTTCCTGGTCATCGATGTACCGATGCAATGTCCGTGCAATATCCCGACGATCAAAAACACTCTTCTCATCCGTGAGGATCGTCAGCGCCTCAGACGGATCAGCCGCGATCCGCTCAGCATTGCGCTGCGCCGTTTCCACTTCCAGCGCTGTGCGCTCCACCACCAGCCCCCGGCGCTGCATCTGTGACGCATGCACCCCCATGTGCCGGGTCGGCTCAATCGACAAACCCCGATCCTCATAAGACCGGTGATCAATCTGCACATCCAGTCCGGCCATCGCCAAATGCCGATTGGCGATATCCGCCCAAACTTCCCGCGCTTGCTTCAGCTGCACCTTCTCAACCGGTAAGCCCTTCGCCATGAGCCATTTCCCTTCTCGCTCGAAATGGGTTTTGTCACCTAACCCGTCCGGCGCTAACTGACGGGTGGTCATCAACAAATGCGCGTGATGGTTCCGGCCATCGGTCTTGCCGTGTGGCTCATGGATCGCCATATCCACCGCCGCCCCATACCAGTCTGCCAGGTGCTGCGCAAAGGCTCGGGCCAACGCCACCCGCTGATCTGCATCCAGCTCATGCGGCAACGACACTTCAAACTCACGCGCCACCCGCGAATCCTTGCGCTTCTCTGCTTTCTCGGCAGCATTCCACAAAGCCGACCGATCCAAAGCCCAATCGGCATCCGCCCCTTCGGGCAAAACGATCTCAGACCCGGCCACCCCGCTACGCCGGGTGAAATCGTGCAATTCACCATCACGCTCATTCAGCAGCTTCTCAGCAGTTCGATAAGCGGCAGCCGCCACAGCACTACGCCCGGAGGACCGGCTGACAGTGGACATGTTGCAGTGATAGATCGCCATTTAAGAATCCGCTAGCCAGGAATTCGATTTTGAAGCACGAGTTACGCAGTAACTCCTAAGTGCGCCCTTGCAACATTCGCTTTGCTCATTTTTGCTGGGATTACGGTGCGCCGTCTACTCCCCGATCGGGGTATATCTTCTGGCCGATTGGCAACGACGAATAGATCGGCAATACTGGGGCGACGAGCATCTTAGATCGGAGCAACGATGGCCACTAAAACTTCAATCGCGCAGCGTATCGAACAACTCGACGCCAAAAAGAAAGCCCTTCAGGCTCGGCTTGCCAAGCAGGAACGGGCTAACGATACGCGGCGCAAGGTGCTGCTCGGCGCATTGATCCTGCATCGGATTGAGAATGATCCTGAAAACGGCGAACGGATGAAAACCTGGGTCGCTAAGGAGCTGCCAGGTTTTTTAACTCGGGAAACAGATAAGGAGTTGTTTCCCGAATTCTTCGAACCTGCTGAATCTTCTAGCGGGATAACTGAAAAGTGAATCAGTTCGATTAAGGCAATGCGCAAAGTAAATGCCTGAACCGTTCTCCCCTGTGCTAAGCACCAAACCGGAAACCCGCTTTGAGATCACTGACGATCCGTTGACGGCTTTCCTCATCGTGGGCACGAATCCAAAGGATGTAATCAATCGAAGGATCGTCCTCAATGCTTCTCAATCCTCTGTCGACTATTGGCGCGTCTATGATGCGCGGGCCTGCACTAGAACCCTTCTCGAAAACAAGCAAAACTCCTCCGTAAACCGAAACGTCATATGATGGAGTGGCCTTGAGTGTGCGGTAGTGTTGTCCGCTTGCGCCATAGACATCGCGAATCCGCCCACCAACCTTTATCGGTCGCCCACCCTTTTTCCCATTAGCTCGCGCCGCCGCCGCCTTACGCTCAGATTGGCTTTTCCCACCGACTTGGCCTAACTGGGCCATCCACTTTCGGCTACCCAATACACCACGTACCAATGCCGGCACACCGAGATCTGCATCCAGATTTGGCCAGTGCAGGCCAAGGCCCGACGGTGTGACCTCAATCACTTTCAGATCGGCCGCTTTGGCACCGGCCAGGCCTTCAGCCTGTTTGACTGGAAAAGCAAAAGCACACCCATTGTCCAGTTCCACCACAATCCGCTGTGCCTGCCCTTCTTCATAGCGAGCCGACACTGCGCAAGGACCACTCGCAATCGACCGCTGTCCACGCTCATTCGCGGCCTCTAGTGCTTCGTCAGTAATCAGGTCATCCATGAATGGTTCCCCAGGCATCACAAAGGTCAACAAGGCGATCAATCAGCTCTTGAGCAATCGCGTTCAACCGGCCTCGACTAAAGCCATAGTTGTCCATCAGCCGAACCGCCCCTTGATCACAAAGCAACTCAAAACGAGCCTCTGTCTCCGGCCCCACCACATGCACGTGTGGAGGCCGGTGATCGTTCGGGTAGATCCGAACCGCATACCCATGACGGATCCGGAAGATAGTTGGCATAAAAAATTATAACCCAAACACGCTTGGGTTATAAGGCAGCACCAGAATTGAGGAATCCAAACTCTTTGAAGCGAATTTCAGGACCGCTAAGCAAAAAACAGTTTAGGACGACCGAGAGGTCGTCCCCTGCCCTATTCGACCCGTACAGCCTCGCATAGTCAGCGACAACCCCATAAAAACACCAATCGATCCGACTGATTTACTGGAGACCAACAGCTTTCGCAGGAGATTGACATTGCAGCGCGAAAGCGCTCAACGAAGACCTTACTGGCTGTGAAGCAGCCACTTGATGGGTGAAAGCCCGAAGGGCTGAGGGCGAAGCCCTGGGGGATGCCGGGTAAGCGCGAAGCGCTGGTGGGGTTGAGCCGGCGGGGGCGTAGCCCCCAAGAGGCGGCGGGTGGCAGTTCAGCAATATTTCGACGTTAAAACAGTTAAAGAAGATTTGTTAAGACGCGCGCGCGTGTTACGGATTCTGAAAGCCTTATCTGGCGCGAGTTTCAGGCCATTTTTGTGTGTGATATGCCGAAGTAGGTGTGTGTGATATGCCGATACTAGCGTGTGTGATATGCCGAAGTTGTGTGTGTGATATGCCGAAGTTGCGTGTGTGATATGCCGATACTCAGAGGTGGGCTGTGGATAACTTTTTGGCGGATTTCACGCAAGCTTGAGCTGCCCCATAAGCCCATCAACTTGCTGGCTTACCTGCCTGGAGTGAAAGACGATTCGGCGCCCTCCCCCCTGGTCAAGTTCGCAGCAGACTCGATAATCTGGCAGTGCACCATTCGCCTCGATTTGCTGGAACATTCGCCAAAATTCGCGCAGGCTCGACCTACTCCCGGTTTTTTGGTGCAGCAACTCCAGGCCTATCTGCCAGGAGGCCTGTTGCCCGCAATGCTTGCGCGCCAGCTCGTACAGACGGCGCTCCAAGGGCCTACGCAGCCTGAAATAGTCTGGACTGAGGGTAAGAACCTCGCGCGCCTGGATCGCGTTGTGAAGCCACTCAGACAAAGTCACTTCAACGGCAATCATTCGCTCATTAGTCTCTGACCGCTCTACAACCTCCCACTCATCGATAAGTCCGAACCCTTTTCGGACTCGAACGCTACCGGTCTTGATGTTCGTCTCGATGTTGGTTCCCTGCAGCCGCCTCAAGGCATCGGTCAACTGCTCATACTGGCTCCCACCCGTTTGGCGATTGGTGGCAACCAGGTAGTCGTAGACCACGAATCTCACGCGCCGGCTGCCGGCATCGATCCGATCTTCATTCAGACCAGCTACCACCTGGCTGATTAGGTAGATCAGGACGTCCTTATCCATGATGGTGGCCCGTCCAAGCACTGACGGGGTTACCAGCACATCTCGTGAGCCATCCTTGCTCTTCCAGGCCCACTGAGTCGTGTCGGGCTTTGTGGCCAGACTGAAAAACGGGGCCTCCATGCTCGCCTGGTCATCCTTGATGGCGTAATCAACGAAATCACAGACAAAGAAGTCGCGATTGGGGTGCCGCACCGGAAGCAACTTCGCTTCGCGGTTATTCGCCCGCTCTCGGAGGGTTTCCACCGCTTGAACGAGGCCAGGACGCCCCTTTGGGCTATCAGAGGGCCTTAATTTAGGCTGGCTCTTGGACATCGCCCTGCCCGGCAAAGTTGGAGATTTTCACTTCACCATCAGAGAACTTAGCGACTATCTCTAGATCCCCGCCCATAGCCTGGATATATCCTCGCAAGGTGCTGATGTACATGTCCGTGCGGTTTTCAATCTTGGAAATCGCTGCCTGATTGACTTGTAGTGTCTTGGCTAACTGGACCTGAGACAACTCCAGCGCCTGGCGCAGCTCCTGCAACGGCATTTCAGCAACCATTTGCCTATATATCGCGTCAGACCGCTCCCTAGACTCCGGTGACATCCGGCTTTCTAGTTCCGCAAATTTCTTAGCCATCACGTAAACCCTTCTTTTTTCAAAGTCACCAAATGCTCGTCATATAGACGATCAGCAATCGGGACTTGTTGCTCATACCAACGGTCATTTCCAGTCTTATCACCGCCCAGCAGCAATAGCGCAGTCCGTCGCGGGTCAAAGGCATACAGGACCCGGTAAGGTCGTCCGGCATGCTGTATCCGAAGCTCTCGCATGTTGCCGTGCCGAGAGCCTTGAATGCCGCTGCTGTGCGGAAACCTCAACGTCGTTCCATAATCAGCCAGCAACTTAACTGAAGCACTAATAGATTCCTGCTCAGCCTCTTCCAGACTGTCCCACCAACCTTCAAACTCGTCTGTAACCTCAACTTCCCAGACATCGAATTATAACCTTAAAGGAATATTCTTTTCTAGGAATATATTACCGCTAGTCAGCGCTTTCGCCTTTTTTGAAGCGAGCATGGATGGTACCTAATGGTACCTTTTAGTACCGTACGGTATAGTACCTGTTGGTATAATGCTATACCTTACAGTACCGTAGCCTACGGTAAGGTACCTTTTGATGAACCCAATATAGATTGTCAAAGGACTCACCATGCCAGTCATCGCGTTTGCCAATTCGAAGGGCGGTTCAGGGAAAACAACTAGCGCGCTATTGCTTGCGTGCGAACTCGCCAACACGAAAGCAGTGACACTAATTGACGCCGACCCAAGGCATCCAATCAGCAAGACATGGGCCGCGCTCCCAGGCAAACCTGAGCCACTGACAGTCGTCGAAAACGACTCAGAAAAAACAATCTTGGACGAGATCGAAACCGCCGCCGCGCGTGATCCGTTCGTCATCATCGACCTTGAGGGAACCGCTTCGCGCCTAACCAGCTATGCAATCAGTCAATGCGACCTGGTGATTATTCCAATGAAAGAGCAGCAACAGGACGCAGAAGCAGCCTTAGACGTAATCCGCGAAATCCATCGAGACATGAAAGCCATGCGCCGCGATATTCCTTACGCTGTGCTGTTCACACAATCAAAAGTCATCGCCAAATCTAGAACGTCTCGCCACATCGCTAAGCAGTTCAGAGAGAACCCGAACATCAATACCTTCGATACGGAAATTTTCGAACGCGATGCATTCGCCGCACTGTTCACCAATGGCGGCACGGTCCGCAGACTAGACAACAAAACCGTTAACAACCTGGACCGGGCGATCGACAACGTCCAGGCATTCGCTGTTGAAACCATCAACAAACTCCGGGGTATCAACACCAGTAGGGCGGGGGAGGGCGCAGAGGCGCAGCGGGCAGCATGATGAATACCGAACGCAAAACATTATCGATGGACGACTTGGAAGACTTTCAGCCACGCCCACCAAGACCCTCAGCAGCAAAAACTGAACGCAAGGCGGTCCAGGCCATCGCAAGCTTTCCGAGTAGGGAAGCTTCGCAAGAGGATCAGCTCAACATCAAAGGCTCTAAGGCGACGCTAGACCGGTTCCGTGCACTCAGAAAAGCAGAGAGATATCCGTATGCCATCCTGCTCGATATGCTGATGGACGCTTACGAAAAAAAGGAAAAAAACAAGCTGTAGCGCCGCGACTGAAAAAATCATGAAGTTTCTCACCTGAGCAATACTAATAACCAGGGCTTGAGTAGCAATCGTATGCCGACAACCAATTCAGATAACTTGGAGAGCAACTTGTCACCTGAAATGGCCGCCTACCGCGACCACTTGGTTCAGGCCACACAAAAATCCCAGGAGAGTTTTGATAAAACCGTCATCTCACTATCAGGTGGCGCTCTAGCCATTTCATTTCTATTCCTCAAGGATGTAATTGGTCCTAATGCTGTCAATGCGCCGTGGCTCTTGCTTGCATCTTGGTGTTGTTGGGGAACTAGCGCGATGGCAATCCTTATATCGCATCAGACCAGCCACTACGCCATCAATAAGGCAATCAGAGATGTCGATTCAAGTACGATTGATCCAGACAACCCTGGAGGATATTTCTCTAAAATTACCGTTGTCCTAAACATCATTGGCGCCTCGTTTTTTGTCTTCGGGGTTTTCTTCATTACAGTTTTCGCCTACGCAAACCTCGTCAACAGCGGAGTCAAAAATGGCTGAATCAAAACCGCCACCGCCACCGCCACCACCACCGCCACCACCGCCACCACCATCGACCGGTCCAGGGCGAGGTGACGTTAACAAAGGGTATGTACCACCAAAGCCCCCTCCAAAACCAAAGTAAACCGAAGGCAAAAAAGCCAAAATCTGGACTTATATCGCAACATATTGGTAGCCGATGCTGCGTTGATCGCAGAACGTCACAAGGGAATATCTTGGTAAGCAGTCAGCGCAGTCACCTGCACAATTGGTACACACCAAGCAAGCTATGGAAAATCGCGACGAGACTATATCGAGTATGACTTCGATGATCGATCTTCATCGAACGGTTTGAACCTAAAGCCAAGCCTCTTCGTCACTATCGGACAAACATCGAGCATTTGGCGCAGTAGAATCCGCCTCGCAAATTTCTCTTCTCATCGGTATTTACCCCTCCAGAGAAGCTGAAACTTGTATCTTGGACCATCGGTGAATAGTGACCGCCGAAGCACAATTTAAATTTCTTGGATCTTGGAGCTTCGTATTTGTTCAGTAACTGAACGCAGTTTGTCGCATCCACTGCGAGCGCATAGTCCAAAGCAGTAAAATGCCACAGCCATCGATTAAGTCGCGGATTACTGCTCGTCCCCACATCCTGCCGAAAATGTCGCCAGAACTTTTCGTCGTATTCGTAGAATAAATTCAAAAAATGAGGCTGATCGTTTGTTATGGCATCAAAGATACTCGATCCAACAATGACTGCTCCATTGTCGATCAAGTATCGTGCAAGCAATTCATCTTTTGTTTCAATAGCTGCATCGAGAGGAGTAAAGGAGTTCTCACCAGCTGTTCTTTGATTCAGGTCGCAGCCTCTACAGACAAGTTTCTGAAGCCTTTCGTATTTCCTCTCCAGTACTTGAGAAACTATGGTGCCCGCTGAGGCATAACGCTCGAACATACTTGTTGCCTTTGTTAGTAGTTCACCTTAAATGTTGGTGAATCTTCCGGCCTAAGCTTCCGCCGATCATAGATGCGCGTCGTGGCAATGTTCGCATGCCCCAGCCACTCCTGAACTTTGGCAATGTCGGCCTCGTGATCAAGCGCATTGGTCGCCGCCGTAGCGCGTAATGCATGTGGCGCAATCCGCTCCGCACTAATCCCAACCGATTTCGCCCAAGTCTTCACGATTAAGTACAGCCCTTCAGCGGAAAGCCCCTCCCTGACCCTTCCGTTTCGAGTCCGCTCCCGAATCGACCGAAACAATCCACCCCCAGCATCACCCCCATGCCCGGCAAGCTCCAGGTAGCCATTGATCAGCTCCGCTGTCCCCGGATGCAACGGCACGTTGCGCAGTTTGCCGCCTTTGCCATGCACACGCAGATGTTTGACACCCCGAAGCTCACGAACATCTTTGACTTTCAGCGCCGCCACTTCCTCACGCCGCAACCCGTGGAAAAGAAACACCGACAGAATCGCCCGATCCCGTTTGCCTTTTAACGTTGTCGGATCAGGCGCCAGTAGCAGCGCCTTCGCCTGGTGGTCACCCAGGGCAGGGGTCTTGCCTTCGTAGGTTTCCACTCGCGGCCGCTTGACTCCCTTGACAGGGTTCGTGGGCACCGCATTGGCATCACACAGAAACTCAAACAAAGAGGATAGGGCGGCCAGCTTGCGGCGCACCGTCGACCCGGCAAGTTCACGAGCTTCCAGATCCTTGCGCCAGGCGATCACATGCGAGCGGGTCACCTCGGCAAATTCACCCGCCGCCGAGATCCCAATGAAAGCCATAAATTCGGCCAGATCATTCTTATAGGCTCGGCGGGTCTGCAGACTGTCGATGTTGGCGAACCATTCGGCCTCGGGCGGCACCTCGGCCAGGCCCTGAAACTCCACAGCCGTCAGCCGCCTGGGCGTCAATGATCCAGGGACACCGGATTTCGAATCCGGTTTACTCAGCTCACCAACTGGGGCTGGCACCAGGTCGCGCTTAGTCAAAATCTTGATCCTTCGGAATCGGGCGCACCTGGCGGCAACTGAAGAGCATCAGTTCGTACTCTTGCTGATGTTTAAGCCGCAGCGCTTCGCCTTCGACCCGGCCGGACGCGTAGGAGTGATCGTCGCCGGGTTGCGGCTGGACCGGTTTGCTGGCGTACGCGTCTTTGAAACCAGCGGTCCAGCGCTCGGCGTTGATTTTCAGGGTCATGGGCGAGGCTCCGGAAGGTCTAGGGGCTACAAGAGTCTGAGCGCCCTACCGCCTCATTATATACCGATAAAATAGGTTATCGGTATAGTGCGCCGTGAGGCGGGAGGTGAACCGGCGAGCATTAAAGGACTCGCCACGGCCCCAGTCGGATGGGGCCAGTAAGGGCGCCGTGAACCCCATTGAGGTTGGAGCAATGGGCTGCAACAGCCGAGCGGCGTTAATCGTTTGCCAAGACAGTGCGAACTCTCTTGGGCAAGCTACCACAGGTGCCATGGGGAAGCACGCGTGCTGATTGGCGCGCACGTTGAAGCCGGTGTTGGAAGCCTCTGTATGGATAACTTATGCCGCCTTCGCGGCGGCGCTTGCAGTGTGATCGGGATCACTTATGCCGATGATCTCGTGCGTGCGTTGATAACGGCGCGTCGTTCTCTGGTTCCGAATCGAGAACGGCCCGAGCTGCCAGGGGTAAAGCCGGCCACCTACCGCACCAAGGGTTTACCTCTTGAACACGGGAACCTCGAGTCGAGCGTCGACCTTGAAACAGTCGACCAGCCGCCAAGCCCGGCAGCGTCTCGGCCGAGGGGCGGAGCCTTCGTAGTAGTCAGCGCGCGGGAAAGCCGCGTACACGGCAAAGGAAGGCAGTCGATGAGTACAACGGCTCAGCCGCTGGGGTAAGCGATGTATATCGCCACTGAGGACGACAGTCTTTGGCTCCAGATCGTGCAAGGCAAGTTGTACGCGCAAAGTCGTCACAACCCGGACTACGTATTCAAAGAGCTTTGGGGACTCGTTTCTGACCCCCGAAATCTTCGAATCGCCCTGCAACGGGTGCAACGCAATCGCGGCGCACGCACAGCAGACATAGACCGGGTCACGGTGCGACCAATCGTGCAAAAGGATGTGGACAGTTTTATCGCCGAGGTCCGCCAGGGCCTGCGGGACGGCTCGTTTCGCCCGAGCCCGGTTCGGCGAGTGTTCATCCCCAAAGCCGGTAAACCGGGGGCGTTTCGCCCGCTGGGGGTTCCGACCGTGAAAGATCGGGTAGTACAGGCCGCGATGAAGCAAATTCTGGAGCCGATCTTCGAAGCCGAGTTCTTCCCGACCTCGTATGGCTTCAGGCCTGGCCGTTCCGTGCGGGGGGCGTTGGCGCATCTCAAAGCGCTGATGCTGCCTCGCGGAACGAAGCGCTGGAATAGGCCGGAACGTCTGCCATTCCAGTGGGCAATTGAGGGCGACATCAAGGGCTGCTTTGATCACATCAGGCATCACGCGTTGATGCAGCGGGTTCGCCGACGCATCGGCGACGGCAAACTCAACCGATTGATTTTGGCATTCCTGAAAGCCGGCGCGCTGTCAGAAGCAGGGTTCACCCGCACCGATAGCGGCACGCCGCAGGGAGGCGTTCTATCCCCGCTGCTGGCCAATATCGCGCTGAGTGTCATCGAGGAACGGTATGAGCGTTACGTTTGGCCCCGCCAAGGAACCGCGAGTTCTGGCCGTGGTCGGTCAACGGAAGCACTCACCGATCCGGCGGCGATTGCTCGGCGAGCGGCGCGGAACCGGGCCAGCGACAGAGCTCGTACGGTGCCAGTCTTCATGCCCATTCGCTACGCCGATGACTTCATCATTCTGGTTGCCTCGCCACACGATGATCCAGAGAAAAGTCAGGCACTGGCGCAGCAGGAGAAGTCGACCCTGGGGAAAGTGCTTGAGGAGACGTTGGACCTCACGCTATCGCCAGAGAAGACGCTCCAGAGCCGGCTGAAAAGGCTCAATCCCATCCTTCGGGGCTGTGACCTGCCTGACTTTTTCGACCCACTGATTTCTGCGATTATGT
>TARA_R110002049_G_scaffold304618_4_pt1 | contig 10932 bp, 17 predicted proteins | sample TARA_R110002049 | Tara Oceans TARA_R110002049 (sample SAMEA4396941) | marine metagenome | biome: Polar Biome; feature: [SRF] surface water layer (ENVO:00010504); material: water (ENVO:00002006), including particulate matter (ENVO:01000060) such as... | depth 5 m
TAGGCCGCTGTCTTCGTCGGCCCCTTGACGTTTCCCGAAGGTTCGCCTTCGGGTGCATCGGGAAAACTGGTACCCATGAGCCTTTGCAGGGCGTCACTGTTCTCGGCGATGATATCATCGACTAGCCAGCGATCAGCGGCATCCGAATGGTGCCGCTCCAGCGACAACTTGAAGAGGGCCGACACAATCTTAAGGTCAGGCATCCACGCTTCGGAAGCACCCTTAGGCTTATCAAGTTTTTCGAGAACGTCCTGACCATATATTTCCTGCAGATCTGCTAGTACCGACATGCCGACGAACAAGATGTAGTTTTTACCGCCTGCGGTGACGTTCAACGTCCCTTTTGGATTGGCTGTCATGCGATCACCCTTTCAGGCACTACACTATTCATTAGCTTCGCACCGACAGCGGCCATCGCCTTACCACCGACAGTGCCTGTTGGCGTGAATACGTCTACATAACCACGGTAGGCCCGGCGGATCGATGTCCCGTCAGGTTTGATGTTGAACTCAAAGATCACATCCTCTTTCGTGCCGGCTTTGTTCAGATCAACCAGATCATCTAGCAGCGTGTCCCCCGGGTCGCCGGGCCAAAGCTGCTTTTCCTGCGACCACGTTGCAACAGAAAGAAGCCCTGGCACGGTCTCTTTGGTCCGACCAGGCGAGTTCATATGTGTCGCGTCTTCGTCAGTGGGGGTCTGATCGGGGAACGGCAGGCTCTCAAATCCGAAAATCTGCGTCCACGTCGTTACGTCCGCAGCCGTGCGACCGATCCACAATTCCCAGTCATAGGCGATTTCGCCCGCAAATTCTTTCTGTGCCATTATTCCGGCCTCCATACGATGTTAAAGTCCATGCCTGTCCGGTATGAGCGGTCAGCGTCGTTCGATCCGCCCTCGCGGGTGTCTCGTGTCGAAAGATGCGTGATGATCAGGAAACCACCGCCGCGGTAGAAATTGAGCGCCTTGACAACAGCGCGCGCAGCGCTCTTGGCGTCCAGGTAGGTCACACCGTAGCAATCAACTTGAATGCGACCCTCAAACGGCCCGGTACCGTTCATGTGGATTCCTTCGAACCCCGAGACGACATTCAGCAATACATCCGGCATCTGCTGTCCCTGCGGGCGTTCACCGTAATCGATGCGCGAACCGACGATCTGCGTCAGCGCGGCCGTGCCCTTCAAAAGGGCCCGAAACTCTTCTTCCATAATCAGCCCCTCGCCTGCCGCGCCGCTTTTGCTTCAGCCCGCTTGATGCTCTTTTCCAGCTCGGCCCAGAGATCCTGCGAAAGACGATCGAGCATGGCCATCTTGTCCTGCTCCCATGCAGGCCGCGCGAATGCCTGTGGTCCGTGATTGACGTTTCCGAACTCCTGGTTCACGGCGGCAGGATCTGGCCCCGCACCGACGAACATTTCGACGCTGGCCTTATCATCTCGAAACATGCGCTTGTGCAGACCCTTTTGCCGCTTGCTCAGTTTCGAGCTGATAGCGATCGAATCCGCCAGATCATCCGTCGTGGTGTCACCACGCGGTGCCAGATCCCGCATCATATCCGCCAACGGCTGCGCAGATTTTTTCAAGGCACGGCGCAGAACAGCTTTGCCAGCCGACTTTGACAGCTGCTCAAGTTCTTTTTTCAACTCAGAGAAGCCTGTAAGTTTGATCGTTACGCTCATAGCTCAACGCCAAATCGCTTGGCGTGCTGCACCATGTCGTCAGACAACCAGGCATGCACAACGCCATAGCAGAAACCGGAATCTGCGACCTGCGCACCTGATGCCTCAAGGGTGCGCCACTCCTTATGAAACCTGTCCTGATCAGCTTCAGTCAGTAGGTCGAACCCTTTGGCGAGCTTTTCGATCTGGCGATTGGGATCCACCTCGATCCGCACGGTCATTGCACACTTAGCCACTAGGAAGCCCTCGCCGCCACTGTGATTTCCAACCACATTTTGTCATACTCGACATCCTTGATGCCCATGATGTCATAGACCGTGCCATTGCAGACCAATCGATCCTTTGGCGTGATGCTGGATGTGAGTGCTGAGCAGTAGACGACGAACCGCGCCGTGATGTTGGCCGAGACTTGGCCGGCCCGCCATCTCTCGGCGTCACTGATCGGGGTACGTTTTGCCCACAGCTTCGGACCGATTACATCATTCACAGGATCACCCCAGACGATCGCATTCTGCAGCCCGTCATCCGACATCTGCCCACGCAGAAACTGCACCCGGTGTTTCATTTCGCCAGGACGCATCAGAAATGCGGCCTTTTGTAGGGCGCGAGGTCAGCCGCGACACTGCGCGGAAGCTCCACTGCGCCTACGCCAACCAGGACCGCTGCGCGATTATTGAAACGGTGCGCAACCAGATCCAGAATTGCCAGCCTGATCGCAGCCGGCACGTCCGCAGGGGTATCACCATACCCGGCACGATAGATCACAGTCACCGCATCATCCCGATGATCCGTGGCTGGCCATGCTGCAGTTGACGACAACCGGATGAAACACCCGAAAGCATCCGAATGCAGCGTGAACTTTGATGGCGATAGCGTGGCTTCGGCACCGTTCGCGTCGATATAGTTGATCGAAACAATGGACTGCACCGGCGCAAGCCTCAGATTGATCCGGTCACTGCGTGGAAAGCTATCGAATGTATCCGACCAGTCTTGCGTGATCAGCGCCCGCCCCATGATGCCATCAGCACCCTCAAGATGCGAAACCACTGCGGCGATCAGCATCTCGATCTCATCATTGTCATCATCTTCGACGCGCCGCACACGCCGCTTGGCATCTTCAAGCGCGACTGGCGTCACTGCGGGCGGTGACGCCAGTATTGATCGCAACCGCTGCATGATCAGGGCGCGCTGGAACGCGGGCCAGCTTTGGCGGCGGGCGCAGGCGGCGCGGCCTGAACCGGTACCGACGCATCATCGTTAGGTCGCGCGAAATCAGGAAATGCCGCATCAACTTCGGCGCGGGTCAGGGTTGTCGATCCGGTCAGTTCTTTGATCCGGTCCATTGCAGGCTTGCCCGCAGCGGTCCAATCTTCGTCTTCTTTCACATCGAGCCGGTCGAGGGCTTGCTGAATCGCATCCGGTTTTTTCCGGGCAGCTTCAGCCTCAGCCAACGCGCGAGACCGCTCACGTTGCGCTTCCTCTACGCTCTTGGGATCGATCATGGCGGTCTCGCGGCGCACAGGCATATGCGAATTTGCGGCACCGGCGACAATCAACTGCTTGCCCAGAATATCATCGACGGTCACGATTTCGCCAGCATCTGCGCAAAGCAGCGCTGATGCTGATACTTTCAACATTTTAACTTGCATGAAGTTTCACTCCGATAGGTTTCAGGGGCCAGCCGTCAGGCTGACCTGATGGATCAAACGCTCGGCGGTGAGCTGACAACCACTTCGACACCAAAGGTCGATGGCCGCTCGATCGGCAGTTTGCGAGCGCCGTAGCGCACCACCACCAGATCACCGAAGGCAACGTTGGCGACCGATGAGGACCGATTGAACCGAACGTAACGCTCACGCGGGCAGTGAACGTCGATTGCAATCATCTGCCCGTTCAGATCGTCATCTACCACGCTGGTCAAACTTGCTGTCGCACCCGCTATATCGGCCATGTCGACGCCCACGTTGGTAGCGCTCTGCTGTGCGGTCAGAGTGGCGACGCCGGTGGCCAGACTGTCGGTCACGTGAGCCATTACAAACACGCCCTCATACCCCGCCATATCGATGATGACGGAATCTGCATCGGTGGCGGCCGCTGCGGCGATTGATGCCCCGAGAAATTGCAGAGCAAGTGAATTGAGAAGATTGGGCGTCATCGGACACTCCTGTCAAAAAAGGTTGATTGCTGCCGCAGCATCACGCCTGCGGCAGAGCGTTCAGCTTGCGGGCTTAGGCAGCGAGCTTGATACGGGCGAAAGCTTCGGGCAGCACCGGCTGACCGTCGCCCTCATAGCGACCGATGAAGCCGATCTGACCGGTTTCGGCATAGAGCTCAGTCAGGCGCTGGATCTGCATGATCAGGCTGTCGATGATCCAGTAGTGGCTGAAATCACCCAGCAGGCCGACATATTGATTTGCCGCAAGCGTGTTTGGCGCGAATTCGGACATCCGCGACGGACGCCCCAGCAGACGATCCGGCTCACCATCACGCATGCTTTCCCGCCAGATGAACTGACCTTCTGCGTCGGTCAACTTGGCGATCTGTTTCATTACATCACGGTGGAACAACCAGTTTGCCTTGCTCCAGTACCCGGCTTTCAGCGAATATTTGGCCGAGATGAGGCCCTTCGCCGTGACTGCGGTCGAGGTATTGTCTTCGGACACATCGCGCGAAGTCGGAATCCCGTCCGCTGAAGCGACGAACAGCCCCAGAGGTTTGCGATCGCCGTTGCCCAGCAGATACGATTTCTCCTGTGTGACGCCGAACTTGTAGGCCATCCGCTGACGCACGAGCGTCTCAGGCGACAACGCCGCGGTGCGCAGCAGCTGCTGAGAAACCTTGATGCGCTTCGCCATTGGATGAGGGCGCATGATACGCTTGCCCATGCGCATCTGATCGTCTTCGCCACCGGTCCCCAGCTCGACGGTCCAATCCGCGTCACCCATGTCACTGTCGAGCGTCGGCATCCCGATGCTGGCCGAGTTCGTCATCGGAATGACATTTGCCAGCTGACGGATGATGACCTCGTCGTCCATCGCTTTGATCAGCAGGTTCACAAAGGTTTCGGGCACCACCAGAAAGCCGCCTTCTGTGTTTACGCCTGCAGCCAGGTTGCGGAACTCCTCGGCACCGTCACCTGTGGGCACACCAGTGGTAAGGAAGCCGCGGAATGCTTCCATCAGCAGATCGGCGCGGCCACGCTGTTCGCCACGGTCGCCACCGGCAGCCGCGCTGCGCTCTTCGCCCTCGCCTGCCAGCTCTTCCAGTTCACGCTCAGCTTCGCGCTGACGCTGTTCACGCTCGATGTTCGTGCGCAGTTCGTCTGCTTCTTTGAACATCTTTTCGTATTCGACGTTCTCTTCGTCGGTCATGCTGCGCTTTTCTGTCTGTGCAGCAGTGATCAGCGCCCGCGCGTCCTTGATCAGTTTGGCGCGCTTTTCGATCATTTCCTTGATAGTCATTTTCGATTGTTCCTTTGGTCAGGGTGACATCGCGCCACCAGTTCTGGCCCCGCGAGCGGGGTTGGTTGGTTGAAATTTTGGAAGGTGCCCGTCTGAGGCCGCGGCGTTATAGGCTGAGCAGCGCTAGCTTGCGCACTTCATCCTCATAATCAGGCACCAAAACCGGTGACGTCGTTTCTTGCCATTCGCCCATCGAGCGCAGGGCAATTTCTGTCTGGGGATAGGCTGGGAACGTAACTGGCGAGACATCCAGCAACTCAATGTCGATTAAGGTACGCACGATCTTGCCATCTACATCCGCCCAGTTGTCTTTTTTAGTGCGAAACCCGAAGGACATCTGGTCGATGTTGCCAACGCGGATGCTTTCACGCAGATCCCGCGCGACCGTCGTATCCGGCAGCGTAATTTCACAACGCAAACCGCGCTGATCTTCGGCCACTACCAATGTTTTAGCTTTCGTACGCCCAAGGATTTGATTGGTATCATGGTTAAAAAGCGCTCGGATATCCCCGCCGATGCTGCTAGCAAAAGCATTCGGTGCGATCTGCTCGCGAAACCCGCCCAGATCTTCGGAGAGTTGGTCGAAAACGGCAGCATAGCCTATCAGAATTGACGGACCATCCTCGCCGACAGCACGCAGCTCAATATCCGGACAGCTGAAATATCGCCGTTCCACTTTGTTCCTAGTGTCAGCCTTATCAGCCATGTCGAAAGTCCTTTCGTTGTTCTGCCTCAAGTGCCTTTTGCACAGCTTGGTTAATCATTTCCTGAACAGACCCGTCGATACCCGCAGCTGGCGAGGCCTGCCCCCCAATGCTATCAATTGGCACTGTGGCCCCCTGCACATAGAATTCCTCGCCACCATCGTAGGGATTCATGTCTTCCGCTTTGCGGATCTCATTCGGGTTCATCGCACCGATGTAGAACATCGCACGGTAAAACGCCGACCGCGCGGTCGAGTCGCCTCGGAGAAGGCCCTTCATATCCAATGCAATAAAGACGCCCGCAGCTCGATCCGCCGCCGAAAGCAGATAGGAATTCATCCTCATCTCGACCCGTCTGACCCAACGTAGAATAGTGTCGACCACAAATTCAATTGCCTGACTCTCGATATTCGAAAATGTAGCAGCCCCCATTTCGCCGACTTTGTGGGGCGGTACCAGGAAGATACGCGCTATGTCGCCGACGCTGAACTTTTGCAGCTCAAGATACTGCGCGTCGTCCATCGTCATGCCGATCTGTTCCCATTTCATGCCGCCGTCGAAAATAGCAATTCTTCCTGCATTCTCTGGCCCTTGATGTCTTCTTTCCCAGCTCTCTCGAATTGCGGTCGAAGCATCATCAGAAATTGATTCAGGCAGCGAAATCCCACCCTTGGGCTGAGCCGAGTTTTGATAGAAGGCGCGAAGGTAGCGAGCAGCCGACAATGATGTGCCAATCGTCTGACGGTGCGTTGCGATCGGTGAAAGGCTGTTCACCCCGTCCAGCATCTTGTGCGGGATCCGCAGCACTTCGTCATCAAACAGAATCCGCACCTGGCCCATGCCATCCGGCCACCACCTATACCGCAATTGTCCGGCCGCATTTCGAAACGGCTGAATGTGATCGGGCAGGATCGGCGGCAGCTCCCGCACCCGACCGTCCCGACCGAGAATGATCCGCGCATAGCTGTCACCGCGCAGCGCGGTATGGCTGATCTGCATCTCGCGCCACTCGAACGATGTCATACCCGCCACCGGCATATCGTGCAGCACACCATAAAGCGGATGCTCAGTCATCTTGGCCTGTGTCGTCACACCTTTGTCGCTCACTGTGCGTTTGTAGACATGCAACGGCAGCGCTGCGATAGTCTCCGATATCAGGGAAACACAGGCATATACTGCTGTCACCCGCATCGCCGATTGAGGCGTGACTGACACACCGTCCGGATCACCGAACATCTGTGCCAGCACCGGATCGCGCGGATGCTTTGGAACGACTGTTTCCCGCACCTCATCCGGTACGCTGGCAGCACTACTGAGCGAAGACAGGAAACCCATCAGCTACGCACACCGAAGATGGCCACAGCTGTCAGGATCAAACCAGGCGCGATGAAACCAGCCGCAGGATGGACTAGCCAAGAACCATACCCGATCAATCCAACGCCCACGACACACATGAAATCGCGGGCATCCACGGATGGCTTGATACCCTTCCCTGGCTTTTCGCTCATATTCTGATCGCTCATATCAAGCCCCCACGTTCTATAATTTTCTCACTGGTCAGCTTGCCGCTGTCGCCTTCGTCTTTCGATGCGACCCCGATCGCGTTTACCAGGGCGGCAATCCCATCAATCCGCTGCGTTGATTTCGCCTTTGTCGGCTTGATGTTGCCCGCGGCGTCCGTCTCGACGGCAACCACCTTTGCATGGCGATCAAGCACCGGATGATCGCCATGATGCAGCCCATTCGACATCACCAGACGCTCCAGTTCTTTCGATGGCGGCGACATCGAAACGAAGCCCTGCTGGTAATATTCGACCGGCAGACCTTCCTGCGCGATCTCGATTGTCACCTGCGTTGCGTTGTAGCGGTCCATTCCGATGTTCTGGATCTCGAACCGCTCCGCATCTTCAAACAAAACCTTCTTTATGAAGGCATAATCGACCACGTTGCCTTCGGTTGCGATCAGTGCACCTTCGCGCACCCAACGCTCATAGGGCAGCCGGTCCCGCTTCCCATGTTCCTGCAGCAGATCCCGCGGCTTGAAGAACCGCCCGATTACCGCCGGCATTTCAAGACCAGGCTGCTTTGGGAACCAGTGCACCACAGCTGACAAGTCACTGACCGCTGAAAGGTCGATGCCAGTGAAGCATCTGAGCCCAGTCAGCTTGGCGTCCAGCGCCTTCCAGTCGGTTGGCCCCGCGCAATATTTCCAGCCAAAGCGCCGGCCCATGTCATCGGCCACATCAATCGGTAGCCAACGCACCGCCTGTTCGGACCAAATGTTCAGGTGATAGGCCTTGAACGCGTTCTCCAATCGCGGCGAGCTCATGGCGCGGCGGGCATCGGCGCGCATCGTGTCCATCTTTTTGGATACCCCAAGGTTCGGGTTCGCCTTGAACCACGTTTCCTCAGCAGTCCAATCCTCGTTTTCGGCGTCGGCGGCATAGACAACCACCAGCGTTTCGGGATCGTCTAGTGTTCCGTCGAGGATCTTCTCGCATTCGTCCCAAACCTCGGCCCCGTATCCGCCCTTCTTGCCAGCCGTCGAGATCAGGAACTCCATCGGCTGGCGTCGGTTGCCTTGGCTATCGTGCATAAATTGGTATAGATCAGGCCCCGGCCATTCGTGTATTTCATCCCCGATCAACCCACTGGCGGCCATGCCGTGCTTGCCTTTTCCAGTGCCGGACAGCGGACGGAAAGATGCGTTTAGCGAACTGCAGTAAATTGCCGTCTTGAGGCATACTAGATGATCCTGAAGCGGGTCAGATTTTCCCACCATCGTCGAAGCCTTGTTGAAAACGATCGCCGCCTGATCCTTGTCGGCAGCGATCGAATAAACCTCGCCGCCTTCTTCAGCGTCTCCCAGCAACATCAGCAGGGCGATACCCGCTGCCATTTCGGTTTTACCGTTCTTGCGCGGGATCCAGACATAGCACCGCCTGAAGCGACGCGTTCCGTCTAGACGCTTCCACCCGAACAACGGGCGGACAATGTCATCCTGCTGCCAGTCCTCCAGAATGAATGGACGCCCTGCCCATTCACCGGAGGTGAATCTGAGATAGGTCGGGAAAAAATCTACCGCAGCGTCAGCGGCCTTTTCATCGAACCAGTAATCGCCACTGACCCAAACCTGCCGGTCATGATCGAATGTAGCGCGCTGGCCGACGCCCCGGGGCCGACATGCAACTGCCATCCGCTCAGTTCAGAAGGCCAACGGGAGACTTCTGCTCTTTGCCCTCATCCTTTTCGCCCTGGTTGAACAGATCGGGCGCAATCGATGCTGCCGCTTTGGCGGCAAACAGGCGTTGGCGATCCGCGGGATTGAGACCAAATCCACCTTCCATCGCCATCAATGTCCGATTAAGCCGGTCGGCCTGCATGAATGCTGGGTGCGACCGCTTATAAGATCCGTGCGGGCTTTCGCTTTCATAGGTCGTGCCCTCTTTATCGAGAGTTCTCGACAGCTTTATCCAGCGACCAAAGTCCTGACAGTACCTTGCAAAAGTCAGAGTATCGATTTTCTGAAAAATCCGCAGCTTGGATAAGCGAGGAACCAGATGATCCCAGACCTTACGGCCTTCTTCGTTCACCCAATCAGGTGCTTTGATATCCCCTGAATCTTCAGTAGATTCTTCAACCTGCCCGACCAGCTGTTCCATATTTTCCGTCTTAATTGGACGCCGACCCGAATTCCCTTTGGCTTTTTTGACAGCCGCAGGTTCCGGCGCTGGCCCCCTACGTTTGCCTGCCATCGCTCATTCTCCTTCACACCAAATAAAAAAAACTTCTCGAAAACCTGCGCGAATTTTTTCCTCTCTTCCCACCGGTCCCGAGGCGCGCCGGTTTTAGGGACGAAACCACCCCCTCCCCCTCAGACCCTGAGACGAGATGCAAGATCGAGCGCCGCACGACTGGTCAGGTTCAGATCGAGACGCCCCACGCTACCCGCAAGGAACTCACGCTCCAGCATCTGCTTGACCACATTATGGTGCCAGCGACAGCAGGCCTGCCAATTGGTCCGATCCCAAAACAAACCCATGTCACCTTTGTGCGGGACAATGTGGTCAGTAACCTGACTAGCTTGCAGGATGCCAACGGCCTCGCATGCCTTGCACACCCGATGCTTCCGAAGGAATGCGACTGATGCTTTGTCCCACTTTGATGAATACCCACGCTTACGCGCCGAACCCCGACGCCTGTCATAGTCTTGTTCACTTTGCTTGGGTGTCGGCGCATATAGGGCGCGGAATGTCTTCGGAGCAACCGGCACATTCCATCCATTCCAATAAGTCCAAACGCAAAGCGCCCGGAGCGGGTTTTCCGTCCGGGCGCAGAAGCGTTGTTGGCACCATGTCTAGGGGGGCTAGATTTATTCGGCAAGAACTTTCTTCCAAGGTTGCATTGGAGGCATCGACGAACCAATAACCCATCGAGATAGATTATTGTGTGTTTCGAAAGTGATACGCAATTCAGTTAAGGCAGACCACCACTGCAAATAATTGCGACGCGCCCGCGCTACCTGCTGCCCGTCGGGACGATATACCACCGGGCATACCTGAACATCGTGGCGCCGAAGCTTGCGACCGGAGGAATCAATCTCGACCCCAAGGCTCTCTGTCGCAGCCCTCCGACCGTGCGGATTAATGTGCCACCCTTTCGGCTCACACCGCGGCTCCACACCTACGAACGCATCCGGCATTGCCCGCGCCCGCGCCAGCTCAGCGATCTGCACCGCCATGCGCCGGCCGCCGCAGCCTTCTGGCAACACAGCCACAGCAGCAGCAACCAAGTCAGCGTCAGGATCCGGCAGCGAACGGCCACCACCATCGATCCGACAGCCGAGCGCACCGCGTTGTGCCATCAAGTAGGCATTACCTATGGAACCGTACCCCGCCGCCAACGTGCCCTCATCTTCAAAGTCTATCGAAGCACACTCATCCGCAAAGGCCCATTCAAGTAAGCTCTGAATACTGATCGGTTTTCGTACGCGACCAAGATGATCTTTTGCGGGCGATCCTGTGGTCGCGGTATCGACCTGACGATCTGGTTGAAACGCGCGATGCGCCATCATGCAGCATCCTCCGAGAT
>TARA_R110002049_G_scaffold69887_3_pt1 | contig 10928 bp, 13 predicted proteins | sample TARA_R110002049 | Tara Oceans TARA_R110002049 (sample SAMEA4396941) | marine metagenome | biome: Polar Biome; feature: [SRF] surface water layer (ENVO:00010504); material: water (ENVO:00002006), including particulate matter (ENVO:01000060) such as... | depth 5 m
AGCAAATTGTATCGAGAATCATTTTACATTTACAGCTTCTTAATAATTTGACTTATGTAAGTGAAGTAATAAATTCCGGAAAGGAAACTTCGCTGGAAGTGAAGTCAAGGTACAATTAGTATTGTTCCTTAACGAGATGTTTTCGTTGCTCTCAACATTTAATTCGCTATTCGCTCACTGAATGTTTCGTTGCTCTCAACATTTCACGTTTTCCTGGAGGTCCAGGTAATCGCTCAACAACAAAACCAACAGCTTGCATAGCGCGTCTTACACTACCTTTTGCAGAATAAGTAACTAAGACACCATTGTCTTGTAAGGCATTATACATTATTTTGAAGATGTCTTCTGTCCATAAATCGGGTTGAACACGTGCACCAAAAGCATCAAAATAAATGATGTTAAATTCGTTTTTAGCAGTAATTTCCTTGAAGAATTTCTCTTGTTTTTCTAATTTAAAATCTGGTGTAATATCATGTTGCGTTTCCCAAGATGTTTCATGTAGTTTTTCAAAAATAGCTTCATGAGATTCGGAAATTAATTCAACATAATTCAATTGAATTATTTCATCAGTTTTTACTGGATAGGCCTCAACACTTATATAATTAAGGTTTAATTTAAGTTTTTCGGCTTCAATTAATGTTAAGAAAGCATTGAGTCCTGTGCCAAAACCAATTTCTAAAATGGAAATAGGTTGAGTTTCTGAATGAAGTTCAGAATAAAAAAGCAAACCATGTTTTAAAAACACATGGTTTGCTTCTTGTATTGCACCATGAATAGAATGATATTGTTCGTTCCAATCTTCTATTTGTATGGTTTTAGAACCATCTGATGTGGTAATTATTTTTCGTTTCAATTTTATTGAATCAATAGTTTTTTAATCTTAGGAATTGGTCCTGTGCATTCTGTTTTATGGCAACCTAAACAATTATTTATAGAGGCATTAAAACGCTCTTTTAACTCCAAATTAGATAGTGTGTCTATAATTGTGTTTTGAGATTCAATAAAAACATTTACAAAACTTTGCCAATTTTCAGTTCTAGATTTTCCACTCGTCATTTCAGCCGAATGCAATTTTAATAAATCTAAAGGCATAGCAGAAGGTGTTTCTCCTGCAACAATTTTAGTCTTTAATTGTTCATTGTATGCATACATGGCATTCATAAAATTAGCCATTTCTGAAGGTTGATACATCTCGTATTCAATAACCTTTTTTGTAGCTGATTCTGGTGCTTTCTCTTCGTTTTTACAATTATAAATGAGTAAACACGTAAGTAAAATAAAACCTAGAGATTTATTGTTGTAGTAAAACGCCATCAGCTTCAAAACGGTATTCGAATTTTGGTTCTGTAATTTTATTTATTTCTTCTTCTGTTTTGCCAGCATCCTCAGCATAATGTCTCAATTCGTCAACAGAAGTTTCAGTTACAAAAGCTTTTCCGTTAATAATAACATCGCCTTCGGCATTTAATGGCATAAAGAAACCGTAATCTTTAAATTTCACCATTACTTCATCATTACCAGTATCTAAAGTCATCCAACATCCTTTTTTAGAACATACTTCTATGATTTTTCCTTTCATTTTAGAAATAATAGTGTCACCAACTTTTAAGTCTTTATAGTTTTCCATCATACGTTCTCCAGTTAAGGCGTCAGCATCGGTGATTTCTTTACCAAAAGAAGCATATGCAATCTCTTTTTTTGCTTCAGGAGCTTTTTCTTCAGTCGTTTTTTCTTCATTTTTACATGAGAATAGGGCTAAACTAAGTGCTAAAAGTAAAATGTTTTTTTTCATTATTGATAGATTTTGAATTGAATTATTATCTATTTGCGAATTTACACAATTTTAAGGAATATTACTTTTTATTAAAGCAATCGATTATGTACATTTGTGCTTAAACATCATGTAATTATGGCTAATGAAACAGAGAATATCAGCATTGAAAAATCTGATTCTACAAAAATTAATAGTGTAGATTTTAGTAATTTAGACTTTGGTAAAGTCTTTACTGATCATATGTTTGTCTGCGATTTTGAAAATGGTGAGTGGCAAGCGCCTAAGATTATGCCATACCAAGCCATGACATTTGAACCGTCGGCTCGTGTTTTTCATTATGGACAAGCTGTCTTTGAAGGTATGAAAGCTTATAAAGACGCTGACGGAAAGGTATTTTTATTCAGACCGAAACAAAATTTTGAAAGAATCAATAAATCTGCTGCGCGTTTATCTATGCCAGCTTTTCCTGAGAATTACTTTTTTGAAGGTTTAGAAACGTTATTGAAATTAGATAACGAATGGATTAAGCCAGGTATTGGTAACTCATTATATATACGTCCTTTTGTGATTGCAACAGAACCTGCAATTTCTGCATCGCCTGCAAACTCATATCGTTTTATGATTATTTGTTCGCCTGCGCAATCTTATTATAATTCTCCGGTGCGTGTATTAGTTGCAGAGAAATTTAGTAGGTCTGCAAATGGAGGTGTTGGTGCAGCTAAAGCAGCAGGTAATTATGCAGCTCAGTTTTATCCTACGAGTTTGGCGCAGAAAGAAGGATTTCAACAAATTATCTGGACAGATGCTGATACGCATACGTATTTAGAAGAAGCAGGTACAATGAATGTATTCTTTAGAGTTAATGATACATTGATTACTGCACCTGTTAGTGATAGAATCTTAGATGGGATAACGCGTAAGAGTATTATTCAGCTTGCGGAAGATTTAGGTATTAATTGTGAAGTAAGACAAATTAAGGTTGAAGAAATTAAGACAGCAGCAAAAGACGGAAGTTTAAAAGAAGTTTTTGGAGCAGGTACTGCAGCTGTAATTAGTGAGATTTCTGCATTTCAGCATAAAGATGAATTGTTTGAGATTACTGGTGCTGAGGATTCTTACGCTAAATTATTCAAACAGACATTAATGGATATTCAGTATAATGTTTCTGAAGATGCACATGGTTGGAGACGAGAAGTGAAATAATAAATTTATATTTAAGATAAATAAATAAAAAAGCAGCCAATTGGCTGCTTTTTTTAGGACTCCAAAATCTCTTTAATGTGTGGTTTAAAATAGTTTGGGCCTTTTAAAACCTTACCATCTTCTCTATATATAGGTTCGCCATCAGCACCTAATTTACTCATGTTACTGCGTTGTATTTCTTCAAAGACTTCTTCAATTTTATGTTGCATGCCGTGTTCTATGATTGTTCCGCATAAAATATAAAGCATATCACCTAAAGCATCAGCAACTTCAACCAAATCATTAGTTTTTGCAGCTTCAAGGTATTCTTCATTTTCTTCGCGCATTAACTCGTAACGTAATAGATTTTTGTCTAATCCAAGGTCAGCTTTTGGTGTTTCGCGATGTCCTATTTTAAAAGCAGTATGAAAAGCTTTTACTGCATTAATTTTATCTTGCATAGTTGTTGGTTTAATTCCTATTTTTGCATAAAAATAAGAAGATGTTTAGTAACGGTCAATTGATTTTTGGAATATTATTTTTTATAGCCTTTGTTATAATTGTAGGTTATCAATACCGTAAAGATCTTCAACTTCATAAAAAATACTATAAAGGTACCATTTGGGTGTTAATTGCCTTTCTCGGTTTTATAGGTATGATTGCTGCTATTAAATTTATATTTATGTAGTATCATTGATTACTATTTCAAATTTTCAAGTTATTATCACAAAAAAAAGCAGCCATATTAAATGACTGCCTTTAAACTACTATTTAGTTCTAATTAAGCTTTAGTAGCTTTTAATGAAACTTTCATTTCAATATCATCATTGATAAATTTATCTCCTAAATTATCAAAAAATGATTTAGAACCATATTCAATATTCCATTTAGAACGGTCAATTGTAAATGTTTCGCTTGTTAAAGTTACATCGTTGTCATTTACTTTAGTTGTAACAGGAAAGCTTATGTTATTTGTCTTTTCTTTAATTGTTAAGTTTCCAGAAAGCATAGTTTTACCTTTAACAGTTTCTAAACCAGTAACCTCGAAAGTTGCAGTTGGGTGTGCTTCAACATTAAAAAAGTCAGCATTTTTAAGATGTCCAGTTAATTTACCATTACCTTCATCTTCTGCAGGTATATCTGTAACTACAATGCTAGTCATGTCAATTACAAAATTTCCGCTTTCAATAACGCCATCGTTTACACTTAAGTTTCCTTCTTTTATAGCTATTGTTCCATTATGAGAACCTGTCGGTTTAAAACCTTTCCATTCAATATTAGAATCAGTTGTATTTACATTGTAAGTAACGGCTGTTACTTCTGCAATCGCTGCTTCTTCAGCACTTTTAGTTTCAGCTTCTTTTGCTTTGTCTCCACAACTTGCAAATGTGATAAAAGCAACTAGGGTGAAAATTTTAAAAATTTTGGTTTTCATGTCAGTGTTATTTAGTGTTTGTTTTAAAAAAACAAAGATAGGTAATAGATAGATTAGAGAATGATAAAAAAATGTTAATGACATTTTGACATTTTTATAATAATGGCAGTACTTTTGCCAATTCTAAATCAAAGATTTAAAAAGAACTCAAAATGAGTAAAAAAGATAAAAACACAAAGGTTGAATATCCACAAGTTGAGGATCAAGCTACAACAACTGCAGAAGCAGAGGTAGAAGCACAAGATGAAAGGTCTCTAGAAGAGCAATTACAAGATCAATTGGTTGCTGAGAAGGATAAATTTATGCGTTTGTTCGCGGAATTTGAAAATTATAAAAAGCGAACAACAAAAGAGCGTATAGAATTATTTAAAACAGCTAGCCAAGATGTAATGGTTTCTATGTTACCAGTTTTAGATGATTTTGAACGTGCTTTAACGCATATTGAAGATGACAAAGAGGCTGAAGAATTAAGAAAAGGTGTATTATTAATTTACAATAAATTAGTAAATACGTTAGAGCAAAAAGGGTTGTCTAAAATTGAGGTAAGACAAGGTGATACTTTCAATGCAGATAATCACGAAGCGATTACGCAAATACCAGCACCAACAGACGATTTAAAAGGAAAAGTAATCGATGTTATTGAACCTGGTTATAAATTGGGAGATAAAGTGATTCGTTTTCCTAAAGTAGTTATTGGACAATAAAATTAGAATACGAGTTTCGATTTTAGTGAAACGAAGAATATAAAGTTGATGAAAGAAGATTATTACGAAGTATTAGGAATTAGTAAAGGTGCTACTGAGGCAGAAATAAAAAAAGCATATCGTAAGATGGCTTTAAAGTATCATCCTGACAAAAATCCGGATAACACAGAAGCTGAGGAGAAGTTTAAAAAAGCCGCTGAAGCTTATGAAATTCTAAGTAATGCAGATAAAAAAGCTCGTTACGATCAGTTTGGTCACCAAGCTTTTGATGGTAATGGTGGTGGAGGCTTCGGTGGAGGCGGAATGAATATGGACGACATCTTTAGTCAATTCGGAGATATTTTCGGAGGTGGCTTTGGAGGTGGAGGCGGATTCAGTGGCTTCGGTGGAGGCGGCAGACAACGTGTTGTAAAAGGAAGCAACTTACGTATTCGTGTAACGCTATCATTAGAAGACATTGCTAATGGTGTAGAAAAGAAGATAAAAGTAAAACGTAAAATCCAAGCACCAGGTACTACTTATAAAACATGTAGTACATGTAATGGAGCTGGCCAAGTAACACGTGTTACTAATACAATTTTAGGACGTATGCAGACTTCTGCAGCTTGTCCTACTTGTGGAGGAGCAGGTCAGACTATCGATAAAAAACCATCAGATGCAGATGCGCAAGGTTTAAAAGTTGCAGAAGAAACTGTAACCGTAAAAATACCAGCAGGTGTTGTAGATGGAATGCAGTTAAAAGTTACTGGTAAAGGAAACGATGCCCCAGGAAATGGAATTGCAGGTGATCTTTTGGTAGCTATACAAGAAGAAGAGCATGCAACCTTAAAAAGAGAAGGTGATAATTTACATTATGATATGTATGTTAGCTTGCCAGATGCTGTTTTAGGAAACTCAAAAGAAATTGATACAGTTACAGGAAAAGTGAGAATTAAAATAGAACCAGGCGTACAATCTGGTAAGATTTTAAGATTAAGAGGTAAAGGAATTCCAAGTATTAATGGTTACGGTAAAGGTGATTTGTTAGTGCATGTAAATGTTTGGACACCAAAGACTTTAAGTAAAAAACAAAAAGCGTTTTTTGAAAGTATGAAGGAAGATGAACATTTTGAACCTAAACCTGAAAGTTCTGACAAATCTTTTTTTGAAAAAGTAAAAGATATGTTTTCATAAAGCTGTTAATTTTAAGAAAAAAGAGTATATTTGAATTATCGCTAATGCTAATTAGCGATAATTTTTCTTTTTCATAGCAATTTTTTCCCATCCTTGTCTAACCATAAGGGTGGGTTTTGTTTTTAGATTAGTTTTTAAATATTACATAGATAAAGCACTGTTTTTTAATCAACAAACCACAATTTGTAGTATATTTCAATCCATACTTTTATTGAAATATAGAATTTTTAAATTTCAAACAAATAGTAAGCTTTAATTATTCATAATCTAGAACATTTAATATCTTTACGTCATATCCTAACCCTAAAACAAAGTTTTTATGAATGACTTATTAGTTGCTAATTCCGTATCTAAAAACTTCGGAAAATTTAAAGCACTTAATGAAGTATCTATCGCTGTACCAAAAGGTAGCATCTTTGGTTTGCTTGGTCCAAATGGTGCAGGTAAAACCACGTTAATACGTATTATTAACCAAATTACAATGCCAGATTCTGGTACTGTACACTTAGATGGTCAGCCATTAAAAGCAGAACATATTAGAGATATTGGTTATTTGCCAGAAGAGCGAGGTTTATATAAATCCATGAAGGTTGGAGAACAGTGTTTATACTTAGCGCAATTAAAAGGCTTGAGTAAAACTGAGGCTCGGAAACGTTTAAAATACTGGTTCGAAAAGTTAGAAATTGGCGATTGGTGGAATAAGAAAATACAGGAGTTAAGTAAAGGGCAGGCCCAAAAAATTCAATTTATAGTTACGGTATTACATCAGCCTAAATTATTAATTTTTGATGAACCATTTTCAGGCTTTGACCCTATAAATGCCAACTTAATAAAAGATGAAATTTTACAATTAAGGGAAGAAGGCGCAACCGTTATTTTTTCTACACACCGAATGGAATCTGTAGAGGAGTTGTGTGATCATATTGCCTTAATTCATAAATCTAACAAAATTTTAGACGGAAAGTTAAATGATATTAAACGTCAAAATAAAACGAATACCTTCCAAGTAGGATTAGAATCTTTAGATAAAGATAGAGTGTTTGCTGAAATTCAAGATAAATTTGAAGTACTTCCGGCAACTTTTAAAAACTTAAATGATGATATTAAGTTGAATATAAAACTTGGTGATCATACCTCGCCAAACGATTTGCTTTCATTTTTAACATCCAAAGCAGAAGTGCATCACTTTGTAGAAGTTATTCCTTCGGCTAGCGATATTTTTATTCAAACTATTAAAAATAATTAAAGATGAATCATTTACCATTAATTATAAAGCGAGAGTATTTCACAAAAGTGAAGAACAAGTCATTTGTAATAATGACCTTTTTGAGTCCATTGATAATGATTGCTCTAATTGCTGTTGTTGCTTATTTGTCTCAGTTGAATAATGACAAGCAACGAACAATTTCAATTTTAGATGAAACAGGTTATTTAAAAGATGTGTTTCAAAATACAGATAATACAACTTATACTAACTTAAGCGGCTTAGCGTTTGACGATGCTATTGCTTTGGTTAAAGAGAAAAATGATTACGGATTATTACATATATCTAAAGTAGATTCTCTAGATGTGTTTGCCGATAATGTTAAGTTTTATTCTGAAGATTCACCATCATTAAGCATAATGTCTGGTTTAGAGCAAAAAATTGAAAAGCGCTTAAGGGAAATGAAACTTCAAAAAGATGGTGTTACCATTGCTCAAATTGAAGCTTCTAAAACGAATATAGAAATTGAACAAGAAAGTTTTGAAGGTGAAAAGAGTTCTAAAATAGATAATGTTGTGAAACTTGCGTTTGGTGGTGCAGCAGGTTATTTGCTTTTTATGTTTATCATTATTTATGGTAACATGATTATGCGTAGTGTTATTGAAGAAAAGACAAGTAGGATTATTGAGGTCATTATTTCATCAGTAAAGCCTATTCAGTTAATGATGGGGAAAATTATAGGAACTTCTTTAGCTGGTATTACGCAATTTGTTATTTGGGTGATTTTAGGAGGTGTATTAATGATGATTGTTTCTACAATTTTCGGAATTGATTTAACACAAGTTAAAACTCCACAACAAGAAATGGTGAATCAAGCCATACAAGCAGAAGGAGCACAAGCGATGGCAGAGAATTTAATTACTGCAATTGGTAATTTACCAATGACTAATTTAATTATAGCCTTTATGTTTTTCTTTATAGGTGGCTATTTATTGTATAGTTCATTGTATGCTGCTATTGGAGCGGCAGTTGATAATGAAACAGATACACAGCAATTTATGTTGCCAATTTTAATGCCGTTAATTTTGGCTGTATATGTAGGTGTATTTACGGTAATTGAAGATCCTCATGGAACAGTTTCAACAGTATTTTCATTTATACCATTAACGTCTCCTGTAGTGATGTTAATGCGTATTCCGTTTGGTGTACCGCTTTGGCAGCAAGGTTTATCTTTATTGTTACTAATAGGTACCTTTATTTTAGCCGTTTGGTTTGCAGCAAAAATCTATAGAGTAGGTATTTTAATGTATGGTAAAAAACCAACTTATAAGGAAATATTTAAATGGTTGAAATATTAATTAATGATTCAAGATTTAGATCATATTGAAGAGACTATTACTAATAGTGGTATATGGGAGTCAACTAAAAATTTCTTAGGGCTTCACATGGATATTGGTAAAGATATCAGTATTTCAATTCTAGATATTATAATCATTATTACTGTTATATTTTTAACATCAGTTGTATTAAGAATTGTTTTAAAAATAATAACAAGAAATCTTCCAACTGAGGATAAAGGTAAATTTAATGTGGTCTATGGCTACTTTAGATGGGTAATTTATCTCATTATATTCTTAATTACACTACATAATGTTGGTGTAAATGTTACAGCTGTTTTTGCGGCATCTGCAGCACTATTAATTGGTATTGGTTTAGCATTACAAACGTTATTTCAAGATATTATTTCGGGTGTTTTTATTTTAATAGATCAAACGGTACACGTTGGGGATATTATTGAAATTGATAGTAAAGTTGGGCGAGTAGAAGAAATAAAACTAAGAACTACAAGAGCAGTAACTATTGATAATAAGGTTTTGGTAATTCCTAATCATTTATATTTAGAAAATAGTCTTTATAATTGGACGCAAAATGGTTCAACTACACGAGAGAATGTTGAAGTTGGTGTAGCCTACGGAAGTGATGTTCAATTAGTAAGAAAGTTACTTTTACAAGCCGCAAGTACTAATGATAGCGTTCTTTCAGAACCAGAACCATCAGTTGTTTTTACTAATTTTGGAGAAAGTTCTTTAGATTTTAAACTTGTCTTTACATTATCAGATAGTTTTAAAGCGCAGTTTCCTAAAAGCGAAATACGCTTTGAGATTGACCGCCTTTTTAGAGAAAATAATGTTGCTATTCCGTTTCCGCAACGCGATATTCATATTATTAGAAAGTAATAAATTAGTTTTATGATTTTACGCTTATCAAAATGTTATACACTGCTAGTTCTACTAACACTAGGTTGTATTCATTTGGCGCAAGCTCAGTTAACGGATTTAGCACGTTTAGAGTATTCATTTATTCCCAGTAGTAAATCAGAGGATCAATACACAAGGTTAAGAGCTTCATTAAATTATCCAATAAAAATCAAAAACAAGGATTACTTAATAATTGGTGGAGAGTATAACAGAATTTTACTTAATCTCGAAGATGAATACTCATTTAACACGCATCAATTAAAAAAATTACATGTTATAGATTTTAGTTTGGGTTATACTTTTAAAACTAGTGAACAATGGCGATTAGGTATACAAATTACACCAAGAATAGCGTCTACCTTAACAAGTAAATTAACCACTGACGATATGTTTTTGAATGGTGGTGTTTTTGCAATAAAAGACAGAAGAGATGCAAAGGATATAGATAAGCCTTATCGTTTGGTTTTGGGTCTTACTTATAATTCTACAACAGGTGTTCCATTTCCATTACCTTTTGTAAGTTATTTTAGACGTGTTAATGAAAAATGGTCTTATAGTATTGGCGTCCCAAAATCTAATGTAAAATACTTTTTTAATGAAAAGAGTATACTTCAAACATTTGCCGGACTTGATGGTTACTTTGCAAATATTCAACAACCTATAACTGTGAATGAGCAAGTTGCAGATAATATATCACTTTCTGTGGCTTTAGGAGGACTTGGGTACGAATATTGTTTTACAAAACATTTAATTGCTTATTCTTATATTGGTTACACGTTTTTACTTAGTAATCATTTAAGAGATGATAATAGAGATAATGTCTATAAACTAAATGATTTAAACGCTTTCTATTTTAGAAGTGGAATAAAATTTAAAATATAATTATGCCGAAAATATTAATAATAGAAGATGAAGCTGCAATCCGAAGAGTATTAGTTAAAATACTTTCTGAAGAAAATGATACCTACCAAGTAGAAGAAGCAGAAGATGGTTTGGTAGGAATTGAAAAGATTAAAAAAGATGATTATGATTTAGTTCTATGCGATATTAAAATGCCAAAAATGGATGGTGTAGAAGTTTTAGAAGCTGTAAAAAAGATAAAACCAGAAACTCCAATGGTTATGATTTCTGGACATGGCGATTTAGATACAGCTGTAAATACGATGCGTTTGGGTGCTTTTGATTATATATCTAAGCC
>TARA_R110002049_G_scaffold29600_9_pt1 | contig 10924 bp, 9 predicted proteins | sample TARA_R110002049 | Tara Oceans TARA_R110002049 (sample SAMEA4396941) | marine metagenome | biome: Polar Biome; feature: [SRF] surface water layer (ENVO:00010504); material: water (ENVO:00002006), including particulate matter (ENVO:01000060) such as... | depth 5 m
ATCATTTATATTGCTATCAAATTCAGCAATAATAACATTGTATTAATAAATGATTAATCACTTATTTCTGTGTTAAATTGCTCTATTTTTGCCAAATGCAAAAGGAGAATACTTTTAAGTTTGAATTTGTTGCTTTAATGGCTTCCTTAATGTCTATTGTAGCCTTATCTATTGATGCCTTACTTCCTGCTTTGCCTGAAATTGGAAGTTCTTTGGGAGTTACCGATCCCAATGACAATCAATTGTTAATTACCATGATTTTTCTCGGTTTAGGGTCTGGACAACTTATTTTCGGTCCTCTATCAGATAGCTTTGGAAGAAAACCTATCGTATTCATTGGTTTTATAGTATTTATTATGGCTAGTATTATTTGCGTAACAACTGAAAGTTTTGAGATGATGATTTTTGGACGCATATTACAAGGTGTCGGGATATCATCTCCCCGAAGTTTAACCCTGTCTATGATTCGTGACGAATTTAGTGGCGATTATATGGCTAAAATAATATCAATAGTCGTGATGTTTTTTATTTTAGTTCCGGTTATTGCACCTTCATTGGGTCAGTTTTTACTCTATTATTTCAATTGGGAATCTATATTTTATTTTAATCTTGGTTTTGGTCTTTTAATTATGATTTGGTTTTGGTTACGACAACCCGAAACACTTATTAAATCTAAGCGCATAAAATTTACGTCACATCTTTTTATTGATGGCACCAAAGAGTTTTTTAAACACAAAGAAGCTGTCGCTTTTACCTTTGTTTCTGGATTTATTACCGGCTCTTTTATGGTGTATTTAAGTACCTCGCAACAAATATTTCAGGAGCAATATAATTTAGCAGATATGTTTCCCTATATTTTTGCAAGTTTAGCAATTTCAGTGGGTTTAGCTACATTTTTAAATAGTCAATTGGTAGTGAAATTTGGTATGTACAACATTGCGTTTATATCTTGTATTGCATACGCGGTTGTTTCTATTTTATATGTCATTCTATTTTCATCGGGACAAAATCCAAATATAGCTATTTTGATTGGTTTTTTTGCTCTACAATTTTTTGCTGTTGGTTTTCTTTTTGGAAATTTACGTGCTTTGGCCATGCAACCGCTAGGGCATATTGCAGGTATTGGTGCAGCCATAAACGGGTTTATTTCTACTGTTATGGCGGTGCCTATTGCAAATTATATTGGTGGTTTTGTTGAAACCTCCGTTTTACCATTGTTTATTGGATTTTCAGTTTTTGGAATACTATCTGTTATGGTTTTTCTTATTGTAAGAAGGCAAAGAAACTTGGTAACTGCTTAGACTATTTTACAAATAGCGTTCTTCAATAATATTCACGTGATGAATTTCATGACCAATGGTTGAAAACGCTGTAGACCGTGCAGACATCACATTATCACTAGCTTGACCAATATATTTTAAATCTTCATCACTTAAACTTTTTAAAAGTACTATAGAATATTGTCGCGTTGTTCTGTATTCCTCTAATAAGGATTCAATAGATTTGCTATTTGCTTTTGATGGTATAATGTAATCATTTTGTTCAAATCCTGCTAAAGCCGTTTTATCATGCCTTGCAATACGTAAACAACGATACATAAAAATGCGCTCAGTATCTATAATATGCTGGAAAACTTCTTTAATCGTCCATTTATCATCAGCATATTTGTATTCTAGTTTTTCCTTTGGAATAGATTTAAAGAAGTACACTACATTTTTAAAACCCGATTCGAATCCTTCAACTAAATCTACCGATTCGGGAATCATATTGATATATGTTTTATAAAACGGATGGTATTCCTCGGAAGTTAAATCTTGTTTTGTCATGCTAATTAAATTTTAGCTTGATAGGTATATAAATCGTAATATCTACCACCTGACACTATCAATTCATCATGCGTACCGCGTTCTACAATTTTACCAGCTTCAATCACTAAAATTTGGTCTGCTTTTCTAATAGTACTTAAACGGTGAGCGATAACAATAGTCGTTCTGTTTTTTATAAGTTCTGCTAAACTTTTCTGAATTAAAGCTTCACTTTCGGTATCTAAACTTGAGGTGGCTTCATCTAAAATAATGATATTTGGGTTCGCTAAAATAGCACGTGCAATGGCTAGACGTTGGCGCTGACCGCCAGAAAGTTTCACACCACGCTCGCCTATTAACGTTTCTAATCCGTCATCAAATCTATCGGTAAATTCATTTACATAAGCGGCTTTAACAGCGTTTTGTAATTCATCTTCTGTTGCATTTGGTCTGGGGAACATAATGTTTTCTCTGATAGTGCCTTCAAATAAAAATTCATCTTGCAACACCACACCTAAATATTGACGATAGCTACTCAATTTCACTTTAGATAAATCTTGATTATCAATAGTGACTTTACCCGATTTTGGTGTTAAAAAGGACGCCGAAAGACCAGCCATAGTACTTTTACCAGACCCCGAACTCCCTACCAAAGCCGTTACCGAACCTGAAGGTGCCTTAAAATTAATGTTATGCAATACATCTTTCCCTTCCTCATAAGAAAAGGACACATCCTTAAATTCAATATTACCTTTAATAGTATCTAAAAGAATATCACGTTCTTGGTTATCCTCCTCAGCAGTCATATTCATTAACTCTTCGGTTCTATCCAAACCTGCCAAAGCTTCTGTAAGCTGACTTCCTATGTTACTCATTTGAACAATGGGCGCAATCATAAAGCCTAAAATTAGAGTAAAGAATAAAAATTCACCCGTAGTCATTTCATCTAAAATCATATAATAACCACCAATTCCCATAATACCAGTAGTAGCAACACCTATTAAAAAGGTTGAAGCGCTCGTCATAAATGCGGTGGCTGTTAAACTCTTTTTCACATTTTGGTATAAGCGTTCTACACCTTTTTCGAATACTAAATTTTCTTGGTCTTCAGCATTAAACGCTTTTATAACACGAACACCAGCTAAAGTTTCAGTTAATCGCCCTGTAACTTCAGCATTTATTTTTCCACGGGTTCTAAAAATAGGACGGATATATTTGAAAGCTCTCAAAGCAATATATCCGAATATTGATAATGGCACGAATACGAAAAGCGTCATCCAAGGATTTAATTCAATCAAAATTATTAATGACACTATAGCGGTAAAACTACCCCCTACCAATTGCACCAACCCTGTGCCTATTAAATTTCTAACACCCTCAACATCGGTCATAATTCTAGAAACCAAAGCTCCAGATTTCGCATTATCAAAAAAACTAATGGGTAAAGACAAGACCTTCTTTTGAACTTGGGCCCGTAATTCGCTTATTAGATACTGCGCTTGTACGCTTAAAATACGTGTTAATGAAAACGAGGTTACAGCTTGAATGGTTATTGCTGTAATAACAATAGCGATTAAACTGTATAATTGGGAATAATCTTTATTTGGGACTACATCATCAAGCAATACTTTACTTTGCCATGGCAAAACCAAACCAGATAAACTGCGAATCACGATTAATATTAAACCAATAAAAACCAGATTTCGCCTTGGCCAAATAATGGTTTTAAAGGCTTGCGCCATGGTAACTTTAGATTTTGTTGTAGATTTATCCTTTAAGTGTTGCATTTCTAGATTTTTTTTTTGAGTAAAAATAAGTATTCTTAAGAACGCGTTCTACAAAATACTTTGAAATTAACCACTATGGATTTGAAATACATAGTTTTAAAATAAAAGAATGAAATTATTTTTAAAGTTGGCATGTCATTCCGAATGTTACTGAAATCAAAATATATTTTGATTGAAAGTACATTGCGGAGCAATCGAAGAGGAATCTCATTATTATAAGATTTATCGTCACTCTCCCGATATATCGGGAGCAATGTGATTACAGGTTTTTAACCTTTAATTAGATAATGAAAAAACCACCCTAAACAGGTGGTTTTAATTTGTAATATTCAAGAATAAGAAATTAAGTGCGTTTTGCTTTTTTAGCCAATTTTGCGGCTTTCTTTTCCTTTGGTGTTAAAACCGCTTCTTTCTTAACATTCTTTTTTGCGTCTTGTGATTTTGCCATGATTTCTAATTTTAGTTATTATTGTTACAATTATGCTTTAAGCACCAATCTGAATCGGGCTTTTCCTTCCTCTAAATGTTTAAGTGCTTTATTCACATCTTTCATTTCAAATTCCTCAACCGTCGGATAAATATCGTGTCTTACACAAAACTCTAACATTTTTCTAGTAAGTGCTACACTCCCCAATGGGCTTCCGCCAACAGATTTTTCCCCCATAATCATACTAAAAGCAGGAATTGCCATAGGTTCTAAAACTGCTCCAACGGTATGCAGTTTGCCTTGTGGTGCCAAGGTTGTTAAAAACGAATCCCAGTCTAAACTTACGTTTGTGGTATTCAAGATAAAATTTAATGAGCCTGCAATATTTTCTAAAGCCTCAGGATTAGTAGAATCTACAACATGATGCGCACCCATTTTTAAAATGCTGTCTTTTTTCTTTGGGCTTGAGCTAAATGCAGTCACCTCACAACCCCACGCTTTTAAAAATTTAATAGCTATATGGCCCAAACCACCAATACCAATAACTCCAACTTTATCAGTTGGTTTTACTCCAGATAATACTATGGGGTTAAAAACGGTAATTCCGCCGCAAAACAAGGGGCCAGCCTTTGCCATATCCAAACCTTGTGGTAAAAGTGTAACCCAAGACCAATGGCCTCTAACTTTATCGGCAAATCCACCATGACGACCAACAATAGTACTTTCTACAGTGCCGCATAAATGTTGTTTTCCATCCATACATTGGTTACAATGCATACAGGATTCAGAAAACCAACCCATGCCTACTTTATCGCCAATTTTCAAGCCTTTTACCTCGCTTCCCAAAGCCATAACTTCCCCTACGATTTCATGCCCAGGCACTAATGGATATTGCGTCATCCCCCATTCATTATTTATCATACTTAAATCAGAATGGCAAACCCCGCAGTAATGCACTTTAATATCTACATGTTCATTATCAATTTCGGGTAAATCATATTGAAATTCCTTAAGTGCTGCCCTAGCCTCTTGTGCAGCATATGCGTTTACTTTTTCCATAAATTATGTTTTTACGATTACTATAATTAAATAAGACTTAAAGTTAACACTATTTCTGTCCATAATTAAACTTTATAATTAAAATTATTGTTTCTTAATTATTACTTTTACTATAAATAAAAAAACACAACAAAAACATGAAAATAATAGGCATCGGCAAGAATTATGTGAACGATAAATCTGAAATTAATGCCTTAAAAACTGGAGACCAGTTAATATTTTTAAAAGCTGAAAGCACTTTAGTTACCAATAATAAAAACATTCCTTTTCCTGCTATAACCAATGCATTAGTCTATGAAGTTGAATTGGTAGTTAAAATTAGTAAAAAAGGAAAGGATATTTCAGTTGAAGATGCTAACTCTTATATTTCAGGAATTGCGGTTGGCATTGATTATACTGCAAAAGATGTGCTTACATCTAGTAGAGCGAACAAAGGGCCTTGGGCATTGGCTAAAGGGTTTGATGGCGCTTCGCCCATTTCTAAATTCATACCTATTTCAAATTTTAAAAATTTAAATGCTATTAATTTTGATTTACGCATTAATAATGAAGAAAAACAGGTTGGAAATACCAGTTATATGATTTATAATTTTGCAGAAATGATAACCTATGTTTCAAAATATATGACCTTAGAGCCTGATGACATCATTTTTACAGGCACACCAGCCACAGGTACTGGATTAAATATTAAGGGCGATCATCTGCAAGCTTCTATTGAAGGTGAATTGCTTTTAGATTTTAAACTTCTATAGGCTTCTAAATTTATAAACTGAAATCCGTATATGAAAAACTCTATTGCCGAACGAATTCGTGATTATCTTATTATATATCCGCCATTCGATTTACTAGAGCCTAAAAAACTTTTAGAAATATCGGAAGATGTTATTATTATCTATTTAGAAAAAGGAGACACCCTTTTTAATGCAGGCGATTCTGCTAACGAGCATTTTTATATGGTTCGAGATGGCGCCATAAGCTTAAATCATACAAAAAATGGTACTAAAGAAATTGTTACCATAAGTGATACTGGTGATATTTTTGGCGTTAGACCATTAATCACCCAAGAAAACTATAAACTTACAGCCACTGCACACGAGGAATCTATTATTTATGCCATACCCATTAAAACCTTTCAGGAAGCAGCAGAAAACAATTCCAAGGTTTTCAAATACTTAATTACCGCCTTTGCAACTAATGCTTACGATTCTTATACCGCTAGAGAAAATCAGGAAATATTTGTGGATTATCTTCCCAATAACCCGCAAGATATTGCTAATTTCCAGACGGCAAATTATACTAAAAACCCAGTTACTTGTCCTATGGATGCTACGCTTCAAGAAGCTGCAATTAAGATGAGTGAACACAAAATTGGGTGTATAATTGTTATAGATGATAATCAAAAACCAGTAGGCATCATTACCAACAGTGACATAAAAAACAAAATTGCCACAGGATTCTTTCCAATTAGCACAGCGGTTACTAATATAATGAGTTCGCCTGTTATTACTGGCAAAAAAAACTTAACTGTTGCCGACGGCCAACTACAAATGATAAAACACAGTATTGGCCATTTGTGTATTACAAAAGACGGCACCGTAAATTCTAAGCTTATTGGGGTTTTAACACATCATGATGTTTTGGTGACTTTAGGTAATAACCCATCGGTTATTTTAAAGGAAATAAAACGTGCCCAACGTACCAAAAAATTACGAACTGCTAGATTAAAAGCGAATACCCTACTTAAAAGTTATTTAGAACAAAATATTCCGTTATCACATATTATTAAAGTGATTTCCCAGATAAATGATGCGGTTACCGTTAGAGTTATTGAGTTGTCACTAAAAAAAATGCCCACACCACCACCAGTTAAATTTTCGTGGATGGCTTTAGGTAGCCAAGGTAGAAAAGAACAATTATTATTTACTGACCAAGACAATGCTTTGGTTTTTGAAGATGTACCGGAAGCTAAATACAAGGAAACACAAAGCTATTTTTTAGAACTTGCAAAACACATTACCAAATCATTAAACAAAATTGGTTTTGAATATTGTGAAGCCGATATGATGGGAAGTAACCCGGAATGGTGTAAATCTATTACCGAATGGAAAAATCAGTTTAAAAGCTGGATTTTGAAACCCGATGAAAAGGCTATTTTGCTATCGTCTATATTTTTTGATTACAGCCGAGTTTATGGTGATGAAAAATTGGTTGATGTACTCTCTGAAACTATTATTGAAACTTTAGAAACCTCATCCGCATTTTTTAAATTTATGGGAAGTAACGCGGTTAAAAGTCCGTCACCACTTAGTTTTTTCAAACAATTTGTGACTGAAGAAAAGGAGGATAAAAAAGATTTGTTTAATGTAAAAAGTCGTGCGTTAATGCCCTTGGTTGATGCTGCAAGATTGCTCATTTTAAGTAAACACGTTAAAGGCATAAATAACACTTATGAACGCTATGAAAAATTAGCCCAATTAGAACCAGAAAACAAAGAGCTGTACGAATCGTGTTCATACGCTTTTAAAGCCTTATCAAAATTTAAAACCAAACAAGGGTTGCTGCATAGTAATCCAGGAAAGTATATCCAATTAGAAAGTTTAACAAAAGAAGAAAAGCTAAAATTAAAACGCTGTTTTAAACCTATTATTGATATTCAAGATATCTTAAAAATACGTTTCGATTTAAAAAATTTTATATAAATGATATTTAATTGGTTTAAAAAAAACAAGACAGATTACCCAGGTTTCTATTTGGTATATTTAGAGCTGTTTGAAACCAAAAAAAAAGAGACCATTGAAACTACCCGATTTGTTGCTTTTGATACTGAAACTACAGGGTTTGACACAAAAGAAGATCGGGTTCTATCTATAGGAGCGGTTTCATTTGTTGGTAAATCTATTGAAGTCAATAAAAATTTTGAACTATACATTCATCAAGAGGTATTTAAACCCGAAACCGTAAAGATTCATGGCTTATTAAAAAATAGCAAATACGAAAAAGTAACCGAATTAGAAGCACTGGAAGCATTTTTAGGTTATATAAAAGATAGTGTTTTGGTGGCACATCATGCCAATTTTGATAAAAACATGATGAATGAAATGCTTTTACGAAACGGTTTAGGCAAACTGAAAAACAAATTTATTGACACAGGTGTTTTATACCGAAAATCGAAACATATTATTTACCGTGATAACCTGCCACATTATTCATTAGATGATTTATGCAAAGAACTCAACGTACCCAAAGTAGATAGACATACCGCAAGTGGCGATGCGCTAATTACTGCCGTTGTATTTCTTAAAATTTTAGCGCGTTTGGATAAACATAAACACATGAATTGGGGGTATTTGTTGAGTGGTTAATTTTTGCCATTCAAGTTATAATATAAATTAAAAAATTAAATCACAATGCATTATCCATAATATCCTGCACCACTTCTGGGTTTAAAAGGGTACTGGTATCCCCTAAATTAGAGGTGTCCTTACAAGCTATTTTTCTAAGAATACGACGCATGATTTTACCCGAGCGGGTTTTTGGCAAGCCGTTTGTAAACTGGATTTTATCGAGTTTTGCAATGGGGCCAATATGCTCGGTGATAATCTGGTTGATCTCTTTTCGAAGGTTATTATGGTCACGTGTTTCGCCCACATCTTTTAAAATAACATAACCGTAAAGGGCATTTCCCTTGATGTCATGAGGAAACCCTACAATCGCACTTTCTGCAACTGCAGGATGTTCGTTAATAGCATCTTCAATGGGTGCGGTTCCTAAATTATGACCTGAAACTATAATCACGTCATCTACGCGACCTGTAATTCTATAATACCCAACCTCATCACGCAACGCACCATCGCCTGTGAAATACTTGTTTTCGTAAGCTGAAAAGTAGGTGTCTTTATACCGCCCGTGATTGCCCCAAATGGTCCTAGCCATACTTGGCCAAGGAAATTTGATACACAAACGCCCGTCCACTTGATTGCCTTTTATTTCCTGTCCGTTTTCATCCATTAAAACAGGCTGTATCCCTGGAAACGGCAGGGTGGCATAGGTTGGTTTTGTTGGGGTTACAAACGGAAGTGGCGTAATCATAATGCCTCCTGTTTCGGTTTGCCACCAGGTATCTACAATCGGGCTTTTCTTTTTTCCAATGTTATCATTGTACCAGTGCCACGCTTCTTCGTTTATGGGTTCGCCTACGGATCCTAAAACTTTTAAGGATGATAAATCATGTTTTTCAACCAAATCCAAACCTTCTTTTGCCAAGGCACGAATAGCCGTTGGTGCGGTATAAAACTGGTTTACCTTATGCTTTTCTACAATCTCCCAAAAGCGTCCAAAATCTGGATAACTGGGTACGCCCTCAAACATTACTGTGGTTGCGCCGTTTGCCAATGGCCCATAAACAATGTAACTGTGCCCCGTGATCCAACCTATATCGGCAGTACACCAATACACATCACCTTCTTTATATTGAAATACATTTTTAAAGGTATATGCGGTGTAGACCATATACCCCGCTGTGGAATGTACCATGCCTTTTGGCTTGCCCGTAGAACCTGATGTATATAGAATAAACAGGGGATCTTCGGCATCCATAATTTCTGCCTTACAAGCTTTTGAAGCGTCGTCCAACAAAGGCTGTAACCATTTGTCACGACCCGTTTTCATGGTTATATCTGAATTAATTCGCTTTGCCACTAAAACACAATTGACTCCATCACAAGTTTCCAATGCTTCATCAACAATGCCCTTTAAATCAATGGTTTTTGCGCCTCTATACGAACCATCGCTGGTAATGACCATTTTACAATCGCTATCGTTTATTCTTGTGGACAAGGCTGTTGCCGAAAACCCGGCAAATACCACGGAATGTATGGACCCTATTCTGGCACATGCCAAAACAGAAATAGCCAATTCTGGAATCATGGGTAAATAAATACAAACCCGATCGCCTTTTTTAATGCCTTGGCCTTTCAAAACATTGGCAAATTGGTTTACGCGTTCGTGCAGTTGGTTGTACGTAATATATTCTGCTTTTCCATTGGGGTCATTCGGTTCAAATAAAATCGCCGTCTTTTCACCCCGGGTTGCCAAATGCCTATCGATACAATTTTCAGTGATGTTTAATTGCGCGCCTTCAAACCACTTGACCTCAGGTTTTGAGAAATCCCAACTTAAGACCTTGTCCCATTTTTTACGCCACATAAAGTGTTCTTCGGCTATTTCTTCCCAAAAATTTTCGGGTTCCCTTACCGATTTTCTGTAAACTTGATAGTATTCTTCTAAATGTTTTATGTGGTAGTTGCTCATTTGTTTAGTCTTTTTAATCTAAAATTATAATGTTAAAAAATCAATTTACTTGTTATCAACATTGGTTTCGACAAGCTCAACCTGATAACTAATTATAAATTTACTTTTTAAAAAATTACTATTATTCGACTTCTAAAATAATAAATTAATGGTTTATGATTGCTGTTTTTTCTACGAATAACATGAAACTGTCTATGTATGATTTTTAATTTTCATCACATTGAGTTACACTGAAACAATGTATTATTACTTTTCTTTGGGGCTAACACCCGCGTATTCTATGATAAAAAACAAATAAAAGTCTCATAAATTAAGCTACAAATTTATAGGTATCTACAAACGGGGAATCTCTATTGATTACAGCAAAAATCCGACCTATAATCTTACACCTCACATTGTTTAAAACCAGCATTTTATTTTTTCCTTCATCTTTTTTTCTTACATAATACGCCTTTAACCCCGCTCCCGCTAAGCTCTGCTTAGTGGTGATATAATTCAAGCAATTAATATTTTTACAACAAACATAGCCCTTTCTC
>TARA_R110002049_G_scaffold118032_1_pt1 | contig 10922 bp, 6 predicted proteins | sample TARA_R110002049 | Tara Oceans TARA_R110002049 (sample SAMEA4396941) | marine metagenome | biome: Polar Biome; feature: [SRF] surface water layer (ENVO:00010504); material: water (ENVO:00002006), including particulate matter (ENVO:01000060) such as... | depth 5 m
AACTGCTAGAGTTTAGGTGTTGCATTCACCGATTGAATCCACCGAAGTGAAGCGGTCACTCGCCCTTCGCCTCGCAGGCCGATGCCGTAATGAGGGCGGCATCGGCAAGGCTGTTAGCCCGTACTTTGTCGGATCGCGATGACCTCTGCCGGTGTGGACGGCTTGCTGCAGTAGCGTGCCCAGTCGGCCATCAGCCTGGCCCGCTTCTCGAACAGGTCGCCACGCCGATAAGCAGCTTCAGTCTTGTCGCGCAGCACATGTGCCAGCGCCATCTCGGCTACATCGGATGGGTAGTTGGTTGACTCGGCACACCAATCGCGGAAGGTGGAGCGGAAGCCATGCACCGTGATATCAGTTCGTCCCAGGCGCTTTAGCACCTGCAGCATCGCGATATTGGACAGATGGCTGCCGCGCTTGTGGCCGGGAAAAACGTAGCGTTGACTGCGGCCCTCGACTGCCTTGAGTACAGATACGGCGTCATCCGACAGCGGCACCCGGTGCTCCCGTTTCGATTTCATGCGTTCATCCGGGACGACCCAGATCCCGAGGTCCAGGTCGAACTCCGACCACTCGGCCTGGATCACTTCGTTAGTCCGTGCAGCCGTCAGGATGGTGAGCTCGAGCGCCCGGGAGGCGATGCCGGGATCGTCCCGCAACGTCTGCAGGAAGGCGCCTGCCTCGGTGTACGACAGTGCGGCGTGATGCTTCACCCGGGTGACCTGGCTCGGTCGCGGCAAGAGCTTGTCCAGGTGCCCACGCCAACGAGCCGGGTTGTCGCCGCCTCGATAGCCTCTAACCGTCGCCCAGTCGAGCACCGATTCGATACGGCCCCGCAAGCGACTCGCCGTCTCGGTCTTGGTCGTCCAGAGCGGTTCGATGCAGCGCATCACGAGCGCCGTGTCGATCTCATCGACCGGCAGGTGGCCAAAGACCGGCCCCGCCACGTTCTTCAGGGTGTTGCGCCACTGGTCGATGTGCTTCGGGTTACTCCAGCCCGGCGCCTGGGCATCGATGTATTTCTCGGCACACTCGGCAAAGCTCAGAATGTCATCATGCGCCCTGCGAGCGGCTCGCTTACGGGCGCGCTTGTCGGTTAGAGGATCGATGCCCTTGAGGAGTTGCTTGCGTGCATCTGTCGCCAGCTCACGGGCTTCTGCCAGGCTCACGTCCGGATAGGGACCGAGCCCCATCCAGGTCTGTTTATCATTCCGTGAATAACGAAACGCCCAGGACTTGTTGATCGAATCCGGTGACTTCTTGCTGGTCGAATTGCGAACCAGTAGATACAAATTACCGCCGTCGCAATACCGGCCCGGCCGTTTGATATGCCGTACAAACAAAGCAGTGATTTTCTCCGCCAAACTCAGCACCCCGAAAATAGTGAACGATCTGTTCTACGTTCGTGATCCGGCTTTGGCCGGAATCGATCGTTCGACCCTAGACGCCAAATTTGCTAAGTTCAAGAGGTAAAAGGAAATCCGGAAACCCTCGGATTCCCTTGGAAATCAAATACTTGCCACCCTCTCCGCCAAATTATCGTATTCCAACGCCGGCTTCGTTATTCTCGTGCAGGTGCCTGGTTATTACATGCCGGCGAGCGCTCGGGCGACAGCGGGTTGCTGACATACGCTATGAATGCGTTTAATGCTCCGGGCCTATGATTCGTCGCGCGAAGGCCGGCGCTGGCTACAGGCGTCTGTTTCCTACTTGTTCCACACACGGTTTTCCAGCTGCAAGCTAAGGCAGCAATGCAAAGGATGATTCCCGCATGACCAGCATCAGTGATTTCGTTCATCATCATTATCGGCATTTCAATGCAGCGGCGCTGATCGATGCGGCCGATGCTTACAAGTCTCACGTTGCAGGTGGCGGCTCGATGTTTATGACGCTTGCCGGTGCCATGAGTACTGCAGAACTTGGCTTATCTCTGGCTGAGATGATTCGTAAGAAAAAAGTACATGCGATCTGTTGTACGGGCGCGAATCTTGAAGAGGATATTTTTAACCTGGTCGCACACGACCACTACGTGCGAGTGCCGCAGTATCGTGAGCTGACGGCCATGGATGAAGAAGACCTGCTGAGCCGGCACCTGAATCGTGTGACTGATACCTGTATACCCGAGGAGGAGGCGATCCGCAGAATCGAGCGCGTCGTGCTCGATGCCTGGATGAGCGCGGACCAGAAGAATGAACAATACTTTCCACATGAATTTCTCTACGAAATTCTGCGCTCCGGAAAGCTTGAAGAACATTACCAGATTGATCCGAAGGATAGCTGGATGGTAGCGGCATGTGAGCAGAATTTGCCCATCATCGTTCCTGGTTGGGAAGACTCAACGCTCGGCAATATTTTTGCGTCGCATTGCATCACCGGAGAGATCAGCAACGTGCATACGGTCAAAGGAGGCATCGAGTACATGATGATGCTCACGCAGTGGTACGAGAAAACGGCAGCAGATTCGTCGGTCGGATTTTTCCAGATCGGCGGAGGCATTGCTGGCGACTTTCCCATCTGTGTCGTGCCAATGTTGCAGCAGGACTTGCAAAAGGAAGATACACCGCGCTGGGGCTACTTCTGCCAGATCAGCGATTCGACCACGAGCTACGGCTCGTATTCGGGTGCTGTGCCCAATGAAAAGATTACCTGGGGCAAGTTATCGGCAGAGACGCCGAAATTCATTATCGAGTCAGACGCTACTATCGTCGCGCCGCTGATTTTTGCATGCGTACTTGATCAATAATGCGGGTGTTGTGCGTTCGTAAAAGGGGGTTTCAGCAGTGACCGAAAAAGAACCGGATTCAGTCGCCGGCGACTGGAGTACCGAAGATGCGGCCGAGCACTATCGGGTAGCGTCCTGGAGCGACGGGTTTTTTCATGTGAACGATAGCGGTCACATGGCTGTAAGGCCACTGGAGGATAAGTCACTCAGTATCGACATCATGGACGTTGTCGCAGACCTTCGGCAAAGGGGCGTGAAGTTCCCGGCGCTGCTGCGCTTTCAGGACGTCCTCCGGGCAAGAGTGCAGCGGCTTAACCATGCGTTTGCCGATGCGATAAAAGAGGCCGGCTATCAAAGTGAGTATCGCTCTGTTTACCCGATCAAGGTCAATCAGATGCACGAGGTCGTCGAGGAGGTTCTCGATGCGGGCAAGCCGTTTGGGCTTGGACTCGAATGCGGTTCGAAAACCGAGCTCATAGCGACTCTTGCGCATCTTGTGGACGACAGTACCCTGCTGATCTGCAATGGCGTCAAAGACCGCTCCATGCTGTCGCTGGTGCTTTCATCGCAACTGCTTGGCAAGAACGTCATTCCGGTGATGGAGAAGTATGCCGAGTTCGAAGAACTGATCAGTCTCGCTGACGCGGCGGATACGGCCACTCAATTTGGTATACGGGTGCGGCTGCGGACCGCCGGCGCGGGCAAGTGGGCGGACTCTGGTGGGTATCAGTCCAAATTTGGCATCTCGCTTCCGGAGCTGCTGCAAATTGTTGATACGCTCAAAGCAAACCAGGCGGAGCATCGGCTGACGCTACTGCACTTTCACCTGGGCAGCCAGATATCGCAGATCAAGCAGCTTAAACAGGCGGCGAAAGAGCTGGCGCAGATCTATGCCGAACTGATCAACGCGGGTTTGCCGGTGCGCTACATCGATGTGGGCGGCGGCCTCGGTGTGAACTACACCGGTGCATTCGAGGAGGGCGGCATCCAGTACAGCCTGCAGGAGTACGCCAATGCTGTTGTTTCGGCTATCAAGGATGTCTGCGACTCACGCAAGGTCCCGCATCCGGTTCTGATCTCCGAGAGCGGCCGGGCGATGACGGCGCACCACTCGGTACTTATCGTCGAGACGCTTGGCGCTTTCAGGAAGGACAATGCCGAAAATGAACTGACGGTGCCGACAGATGCCCACCGGATCGTCCATAACCTGAACGAGTTGTTGAGTTGGCTAAGAGACCCGCAAGCTCAGGATAGCGGAGTGGCCGAGCTCATAGAGGCTTATCACGGTGTGGTTGAGATTCACCAGGAGGCAGCGACGATGTTTGCAATGGGCTTCCTGCCACTGCAGCAAAACGCACTGATCGAGCGAATGTACTGGAGTAGCTGTTCCGCATTGCTCGCGAAACTCCGCGCAGCCGATCCCGACCCGGTGCCGAGAGAATTGCTTGAATTGCAGGACCTGCTCGTCGATCAGTACCTGATGGATTTTTCCGTGTTTCAGTCGGTGCTTGATCACTGGGCTATCCAGCAGCCGTTTCCGATCGTACCCTTGCATCGCCTCGATGAGCGGCCTACGCGCCGGGCATTGCTGGTCGATCTTACCTGCGACTCGGATGGCAAGATTACTCAGTACGTTTCGGCGAAAGAAGACAAGAAGTTTCTTGAGCTGCACCCGCTCAAACCGCGCGAGCCGTATTGCCTGGGCATTTTTCTGATGGGCGCTTACCAGGACATCATGGGCGACGCGCACAATCTTTTCGGTCGTGTCAGCGAGGCGCATGTGTATGGCGATGCGTCTGAAGAGGGAAATTTCTGGATAGAAAAACTGATTCCCGGCACGAAAGTGCAGGATATGCTGGCCCAGGTTCAGTACTTTCCGAATGACTTGCAGCGCCGCATGCAGGACCAGATCAAGGAAAAGATTGCAGCGGGCGTTATCCGGCCAAAACGCGGTATGGAAATACTGGATCAGTACACGGCCTGCTTCAGTGACGAGACCTACCTGATCAACCACCGAACCGCGGGGTTGGAGTAGGGCTGATACTCGAACAACTCATGGCGAGTTGTGGCTAGCCGCCGGAGACCAGGTGATTCAGCGAGAAGCGTTTGCGGCTCTCCAGTGCCTTCTTGCGTACCTCGTTAACCTGCGCTTCTTCGTAGACCGCGATCAGCTTGCTCAGGATTCGCGAGAAGTGCTCGTGCATGGCGGCGCGGGCGGCCTTAGCATCGTGTTTCTGTAGTGCCGACAGAATTTCCTTGTGCTCGTCCACCCGGGCCCGCATATCGGTCTCGCAGATGGACTGGTAGGCCTTGTGCACCTCCGGTGAGTTATCCCGGACATACCACAGGTCGTCAATCAGCTTCGCGAGCATGCTGTTGCGTGTCGCCTGGGAAATGATGTGGTGAAATTTCTGGTCGGCCAGTTCCGAGATTAACTTGCCGTCCTCGGATTCGTCGGCCATTTCGTGCAGGGTACTTTCGAGATTTACAAGTTCCTCGTCTGTAATCATGGTGGCTGCCAGCGCGGCGGCTTCACCTTCGACCAGGGCGCGCGCCTCTGTCAGCTCAAATGCGCTGATTGACGGGTCAATGCCGTTGCGGCCGCTAGGCCGGTTCAGGACATACACACCCGAGCCGGTTTTAACTTCCACCTGGCCCAATGCTTCCAGCGCAATGATTGCCTCTCGGATGGTTGGCCGGCTGACGGAAAAGCGTTCTGCCAATTCGCGTTCCGGAGGCAGGCGTCCGCCCGCCGGGTATTCGCCAGATGCGATGAGCTGCTGCATTTTCTGCAGAATGCTTCGATAAAGGCGTTTGTCTTTTGCCATGAGGTCCATCTCTCCCCGAGATCGTTATTAAACCAGCTGTTCGTTGGCTGGCGGTGAGTCTAGCACACGTTATTGAAATTGGTCATGTGCTTGTTCTGCTGTTTATTAAGAGAACTTAACTGGCTAATAATTTTAGAAAAAATTGCGAATTCTTGAGTCAATTGTGGTGGCGCCCGGTTCTTTAAATGGTATTTTCGACGCAATTGTCGAATATTGGTAAGCGAAAGGTGAAGTCAGATTCGACAGAAGTGGTAAGAAGAAGTGTTGACCGTAATTGCGGTCTCTGGTTATAGTGTTTGCTTATCAACGCCAATCTCCCGGGGGGGAATCGATGCTTACGTCTCTACGCGCGCACCTGTGCCGATTTAGTTCATGGGCGGGCATTGCGCCAGTTGCAGTCGCTGCATGGATGATTCCTTTGCTGTTGCGGGTTTAGGGGAGCATTAGGTGTTTTATTCCATGCGTTTCGATAACAAAGCTATAACGGCGCTTATCGCTCTGATCTTCGCCCTGTGGGCATGGGCCGGCGAAGTGAGTGCGGCAGAAATCCTCGTCGGAACCCAGGATGAATTCCAGGACGCTGTAAAGGATGCTCGCCCGGGCGATACAGTGGTACTTAAAGACGGTGAATGGCGGGACTTCGAGATTCTGTTTCGCGGAATCGGAAAGCCAGGCAAACCCATTACGCTGACCGCACAGAATAAGGGCAAGGTTTTCATTACCGGCCGGTCGAACCTGCGTCTCGCGGGTGAGCACCTGGTGGTATCCGGTCTCGTCTTCAAAGACGGTTACTCGCCGACCAATACGGTCATTGCGTTCCGCCAAAGCAAGGGCAAATACGCGAACCATTCCCGTGTTACCGAAACGGTCATTGATCATTTCAACAACCCGGAGCGCTTCGAGTCGGATTTCTGGGTGATGATGTACGGCAAGCATAATCGTTTTGACCACAATCACCTGGAAGGCAAGAGCAATCAGGGCGTGACGATGGCGGTGCGTCTGGACTCAGAGGAAAGCCAGCAGAACGAGCACCGCATCGATCATAATTATTTTGGTCCGCGTCCGGTATTGGGCTCGAACGGCGGCGAAACCCTGCGTATAGGAACCAGCCACTACTCCCTGAGCGACTCGTTAACGCTGGTTGAAAATAACTACTTCGATCGCTGTAACGGGGAGGTCGAGATTATCTCGAGTAAGTCCGGGGGCAACGTCTTTCGCGGCAACCTGTTCTATGAGTCCCGCGGCACGCTGACGCTCAGGCACGGCAACGGCAACCTGGTTGAGAACAATATCTTTCTTGGCAACCGGGTTGACCACACGGGTGGTATCCGCGTAATTAACAAGCGCCAGACAATTCGCAACAACTACCTGTACGGGCTCACTGGTCATCGTTTTGGTGGCGCGCTTGTCATCATGAATGGCGTCCCAAATTCACCCATCAACCGCTACGTGAAAGCTCCGGCGAACCGAATGCCTTTTCAGAAATGCTCCCAACAGCCTCCTCGACTTCCAGCAGGTACTGCTCATCTATGCACACACCCCCAATGTGATAGCAACGGTATTCGTCGTCGTTCTTGGATTCATCGAAAAATACGAGTCTCATTAGAGTCAACTCACTGGGTCTGTTGGGACAATAGTCAAACGTAGCGCAAATGGTGACCAGTGACGGCCGACCAAGCATCACTTGGGCTGGCACCCGAATAGCCGACAAGCTACGATTCAGCCAATCCTTTTCTCGGCAATAAGACCAGATTTTGCATGAGCGACGTAGAACGCGTCCAAACCTTTGTAGAATACGCGAACACCCTGTCCGGTGATGAGAAGGGTGAGGCCCAAGTATTCTGTGACCGCTTGTTTATCGGCTTCGGCCACGATGGATACAAGGAGGCTGGCGCAACGCTGGAGCAACGCGTCAAGAACCAGAAGGGGACGACTAGCTTCGCGGATCTAATGTGGTCTCCTCGCTTGCTCTTGGAAATGAAGAAGCGTGGCGAAAAGTTACAACGTCACTATCAACAAGCTTTCGAATACTGGCTCAATGCGGTCCCAAATCGCCCTCGTTACGTTGTTCTTTGCAATTTCGACGAGTTTTGGGTCTATGACTTTGATAAGCAGCTCAATGATCCTATCGACATGATAGGGCTCAACGAGCTAACCGAACGCTACACAGCACTAAACTTCCTATTTCCCGATGAACGACGCCCACTTTTCGGAAATGACCGTGTTGCAGTTACGCGGGAGGCGGCAAACAAAGTCGCGAAAGTCTTCAATGCGATCGTAACTCGCGGTGAGGATAGAGAGGTCGCTCAAAGATTCGTTCTCCAATGCGTAACCGCGATGTTCGCCGAAGACATCGACCTGCTGCCGAGAGGGATATTCGCCCAACTACTTCAGGATTGCGTGGAAGGCGCGAGCACCTACGACTTGCTCGGCGGGCTTTTTCGGCAGATGAACGACGCTCAACCAGCACGTGGTGGTCGCTATAAAGACGTCCCCTATTTTAACGGCGGGCTATTCTCCGTCACAAGCCCGATTGAGTTAGCACCGGAGGAAATCATTCTTCTTCGAGAAGCAACGGACGAGAACTGGGCCAAGGTTCAGCCGCCAGTTTTTGGCACCCTGTTTCAGGACAGCATGGACAAGGAGGAGCGCCATGCGTTTGGTGCACATTTTACCCATGAAGCGGATATCCAACGGGTCGTGAATCCAACAATTGTGCGTCCATGGAGAGAACGGATTCACAATGCTACAACGCTTAAGCAGTTGCTAGAGCTAAGAGAAGAGCTGTCCAGGTTCCATGTTCTCGATCCGGCCTGTGGGAGTGGCAACTTCCTCTATGTTGCTTATCGTGAGCTGAAACATCTTGAGTTCGAATTGCTTACGCGGATACATGAGGACTTCAAGACTGGCTGGGAAAAGGTCAAGAGCGGCAGCGTCATTTCGCTGCGACAGTTTCACGGCCTCGACGTAGTACCGTTTGCCGTTGAGCTTGCGAAGCTGACACTAACAATCGGCAAAAAGCTGGCAATCGACGAGGCCCGTGCGTCCATTGACGCAGCGCAGATGGAAATGGACCTAGAGCATGGATTCGAGCGCACACTACCGCTCGAAAATCTGGATGAACAAATCAGATGTGACGATGCTCTGTTCTGCGAATGGCCCGTTGTTAACGCCATTATCGGAAATCCTCCGTTCCAGTCGAAGAACAAGATGCAGCAGGAGTATGGTCACGAATACGTTGCGAGGATTCGGGAGAAATATCCGGAGATTCCGGGCCGTGCCGACTATTGTGTTTACTGGTTTCGGAAGGCACACGACGAACTGGGTGACTTTGACAGAGCAGGACTTGTTGGGACCAATACAATTCGGCAGAACTATTCTCGGGAAGGTGGGTTGGACTACATAGTCGCAAATAACGGTACGATCGTCGATGCAGTCTCAACTCAAGAGTGGTCCGGGGACGCTGCTGTCGATGTGTCTATCGTCAATTGGGTGAAGGGACCTGTCGATGGCCCGAAGCAACTACTAGTCCAAACGACGGACGCTCCGGGCAAGCCATGGTCCTCGTACACATTGGACAGAATCAGTGCGGCGTTGTCTCCGGAGGTTGATGTTACAGGAGCGGCACAGATCGCCGTGAATAAGGCGACGAAGACCTGCTTTCAGGGGCAGACACACGGACACGAGGCCTTTCTTTTGGATGCGACAGAGGCGGAGCGGATCGACCCAGACGGGAACTGTGTGCACCCGTACGTGACTGGCGACGAAGTGTTAACGATGCAAGACGGCAATCCGAGCCGATTCGTGATAGACCTCAACAGCTGCCCAGACCTCCCGGCTGCGATGGCCCACGGACCAGCTCTTGAGAGACTAAGGGAGCTAGCGCTACCTGACCTGACGGAAAAGGCGGAAAAAGAGAAATCGACTACCGGTCGCGCGACTGGGCCTCGCCAAAACCACATGCGGCGGTGGTGGCGCTTTTGGCGTCCTAGGGATGAAATGGTCGCGAGACTCGAGGGACTTTCGAGGTTCATAGTCTGTGCGCGTGTAACAAAGCGGCCAATATTTGCATTCGTCAAGAGTGGGGTCAGGCCCAACGACGCGCTGCAGGTTTTCGCGTTCGAGGATGATTACTCATTTGGAATTCTGCAATCCCGTGAGCATTGGGCTTGGTTCGTAGCAAAGTGTTCGACACTTACTGGACGATATCGGTACACACCCAATAGTGTTTTTGACACGTTTCCTTGGCCGCAAGGCCCGTCTATGGCTGATGCGAAAAAAGTCGCCAAAGCGGCGAGGGAATTAAGGCAAACTAGACGCACACTGATGTCCGCGAATGGTTGGAACCTGAGAGATTTGTACCGCTCTTTGGAATCGCCGGGAGACCACCCGCTCAAGGATGCTCAGATAGCACTGGACGACGCTGTCCGGCGAGCGTACGGACGAAAAGCCAGAGTCGATGCGCTGCAATTTCTGCTCGATCTCAACTGGGAGGTCGTTAGCCGAGAAGCGGCTAAGGAGAAAATGGTCGGTCCCGGATTGTTGGCTCTCGGCGGCAACTTCGCCGACGCATACGAGACCTTCGTATCTAAGGACTACGTCGTTGGTGCTTAGCTTGCATAGATGGAGCGGGCGAAGGGAATCGAACCCTCGTCTCTAGCTTGGGAAGCTAGGGTAATACCATTATACGACGCCCGCCTCGGCTACTGATGCTCCCCCGAAAGCTCCCCGGCTGCAAGCCCAAATGCCATAACCCTCTCTCCGCTCAAGCTTTTCGGGCATTCAGCAAAACGCTTGGGAAGCTGAGGTTCTACCATTGAACTACACCCGCCCGGGGCCGTTGTAAGCATTTTACTTCGGTTTCCGGGCGATCCCAACCAGGCCCAGCCAGCGCGCCGACGGCCGCAGGGTCAATCCCTGAATCAGCAGGGAAGCCACGACGATCACGAACACGATATTGAAAAATTCTGTCGTGACCGGGCCGGGCGTAACGATAGGCATGATCGCCAGAAAGATTGGCACTGCCCCGCGCAAACCGACCCAGCCTATATACGTTTGTTCCCGCAGGGAAAAGCCGACCCAGGAAATGCTTGCGGCGACCGCGATGGGTCTCGCGACAAACATGAGTACGCCGGCAATTGCCAGCGCGCCGGGAAACTGCACGATCAGGTCGCTGGGTGTCACCAGCAGCCCGAGCATCAGGAACAGGGCAATCTGGCTCAACCACTGAAGGGCTTCTCCAAAATTCAGTATGTTTTCGATTGGGCGGCGCAGGTGGCCGCGAATCACGACACCGGCGACGTACGCCGCAAGAAAGCCGCTGCCGCCGACCAGGCTGGTTGCAGAAAATAATGCGAGCGCGCCGGCGATCGACA
>TARA_R110002049_G_scaffold213185_1_pt1 | contig 10921 bp, 8 predicted proteins | sample TARA_R110002049 | Tara Oceans TARA_R110002049 (sample SAMEA4396941) | marine metagenome | biome: Polar Biome; feature: [SRF] surface water layer (ENVO:00010504); material: water (ENVO:00002006), including particulate matter (ENVO:01000060) such as... | depth 5 m
CCACGCCATCGCAATCTGTCGACATAGCTACCAATCGCTCGAACGGCAATGTTCTATCACTACCGCGCTCATCGAGGGGCTTGGCGATTTATTAGCAATTAGGGGGGTCCACATCGACCGCTAAATCCGCCTATTAGTACAAAAGCCTAGAAGGGGGGAGGAGACTAATTTCAGGGGTAATGAAAAAAGAGGCTGAGCAACTGCAGCTGCTCGATTGTTGGTATCGACAATTCAACGATCGTCTGCTTGATTTCCTGTACCGCGGCGTTCGCATTCGAGCGGATGCTCAGGATCTTGCGCAGGAGACTTACTTACGCATGTTGCGCGTAAAAAGCCCTGAACTGATAGATTCGCCGCGCGCCTATCTGTACCGCGTCGCGATCCATGTATTGGACGAGTGGCGTACCAAGGAGCGGCGCGCGAAACAGCATAGTTCAGATGGTCTTGAGGATATAGCTGCGTCGACAGGGTTGTACGATAGTCCTGAGCAGCGCGAACTGGCGGTTGATTTAAGGCGCGCTTTGCAATACTTGCCCGCATCGTATTCGGCAACCTTGGTTTTGCGTTGGCACTATGGCATGACTTACGCTGAAGTCGCCGCACATCTCGACGTAACCGAGCGACAGGTCAAACGTTATATCGTAAAAGGATACGCGGCTCTTCGAATTCGCTTGGAACCGACACTGGGTAGAGCAAGTGATTGAGAAAGGCAAAGACAGCTTGCTGGCTACCGCTGAGGAAGCGGCTGACTGGTATATCCTCCTCGAGGATGAGGATGTTGTTACCGAGGGAGATCGCAGAACGTTCGTTCAGTGGCTCCGCCGCTCACCCACCAATATTGAAGAATTCATGCGGGTCGGTGCGTTACACAGACATTTGGCGGACGTGTCGGTTGCAGAATTACAAAGTGTAAGCGAATTGATTAATGAGGCGCGCTCCAACGTAATAGAGATGGATGGTGCGCGGGAGACGCACACACATTGCGTTGTCAAAAACAAGTCTAGACCGCCCGCGCGAAGAAGGCAGCTTGCTAAAATCGCTGCCACTATTGCCATTGCGGCGCTGCCGTTTTTTTGGTTCGCCAGCGACGGATTCGACCTTCTGAACCTGAGAGGAGAGGGGGAGTATGTAATTGAAACCGCCCTTGGCGAACAACGATCGACAGTACTTCCAGATGGCTCGGTAGTTAATCTCAATACGCAATCGCGACTTGAGATTCGCTATTCTGATGAATATCGGTTGGTCGAGTTGATAGCTGGCGAGGTGGTATTCGATGTTGCGAAGGATGCAAGTCGTCCATTTCGCGTGCGTGCAGGCTCCACCGTAGTTGAAGCGATTGGCACACAGTTCAATGTTTACCAGCAGCTTGACCAAATTGTTATTACGGTCGTTGAAGGCCAGGTTTCGGTTACAAATTCTAAGCAGCCTGCGTTAATTGAAAATCCTAGCAATTCATCGCCGGGTTCACAGGTTGATGGCAATAGTGTTCGATTGGCAGAGGGCTATCAGACTTCTGTATCGATGAGTGGAGTAATTGCAGCAACAAGCGTGGCTGACCCTGTGGTTGCCACTGCATGGACCAGCCGCCGACTGGTCTTTGATGGGGATGCTCTGGAGGTTGTTGCGCGGGAACTGAATCGTTATAACGCCAAACAGTTGAGGATCGGGAATTTGCAGGTGTCGCGACGAGCTGTAAGTGGCGTGTTTGATTCAAACGACCCTGCGACTTTGGTCGCTTTTTTGGACGAGATTGGTGGCTTGCGTGTTGAGCAAGATGCGTCAGGCAATGGCTGGGCTGTCTACGCGGACTCTGAGGCACCGTCACAACACTAACCGTTGTTCCACGTGCGTTCCACCCCATACGCACAAGCAATCTGCGAGACCGTCAGAAATATTTCGTCACACTGGGGGTCCAGTCTTGCGTTTTCAGCCGCCTATATTCGAAACCATTTCAAGAAAGCTAAAAATAGGGGGGCTCGCAAATGCCTATAACCAGGATTCACTTGGCGGCATTAGTACTAATGCTTTGTACCGTTACGCCGGCATTGTCGGACGAGTTGGATCAGCCGACGTACGAACTGGATATAAAGTCGCAACCTTTAATGGCTGCATTGAAGTTACTGTCGGATGAGACGGGATTGGACGTCTTGTTTTTTAGCGACGTCGCCGAAGGTGTCGATTCAACGGCGATAGCGGGACGGTACTCTCAGAACCAGGCGTTGGAGGTAATGCTCGCCGATACCGATCTGGAGCCTATCGAAATCGGGAAGGATGGTGCGATGGGCATCCGTCTGAAGAACGAGGACAGCGCGCCGGGAAAAGCCCAGCCGACACCGAGACAGATTCTGCTCGCCCGATCGTCGGCACTGAACGAGAACAGTCAGGGCAGGAATGAGCTAGATAGTCGAGTGCCTGACGACCAGAATCGACGGGGGCGGTCATCAGTAATTGAAGAAATACTGGTTACAGCCGAAAAGCGTGTCACCAATCTACAGGATACACCGCTAACCATTACAGCGTTCAGTGGCGAGCAGCTCCAAAAGTCCGGCGTCGCCACGTCAATGGATTTGCAGCTGCACACACCCGGGCTTGTGATGAGTTCGAACGGTGGCTGGGGCCTGCCCTATTTGCGCGGTGTTGGAACCGACATTATTGGCCCCGGGGTTGACAGCGGCGTCGCGATTTATGTGGACGGTGTCTATCAGGCGCGAAACGCGGGAAAAATTCAGCAGCTAATCGATATAGAGAGAATTGAAGTACTGAAGGGCCCTCAGGGCATTCTCTATGGCCGAAATGCCATTGGCGGTGCGATAAACATTATCTCAAAGGGGCCATCTGATGATTTAACCGGCAACGTCGGAATTGAGTTGGGCAATTTTGAGCAGAGAACCATACACGGCTCAATCGGCGGACCGCTTGCCGGCAACACAGTATCGGGGCGTCTCAGCTTTATTAGTACTGATGACGACGGCTTTGTCGAGGATTTGTTGAGTGGGGACCGATATCAGTTCACGGATTCCACCAGCTTGCGTGGTTCACTGGCAATCGAACTGGCTGACAATCTGGACGTACGGATTAATGCGTCCTATTCAGACACAGACTCAGCCTTTGCATACACGCCCATCAATCCAGAAACAAATCCGTCGTTTACAGTTTGGGGTGCAACGGTAACCGGCAACCCCAGAAAGGTATTGAACGACTTCCCCAATCAGCAAGAGACGCAGGAGTGGGGAATAAATGCCAAATTCACGTGGGACCTTGACGCGTTCACGGTGACGTCAAATACCGCCTTTAACAACAACGAACACACACTGATATGCGATCTCGATGGTACGGAAGTGTCAATAATCACTTGTGGAAGCAGGTCGTTCGATGATGAGCCGTATAACGAAAATTCTGATTTCTTCTCCCAGGAAATTGTTCTGACGACGCATAATTCCGACCGATTCGAGTGGACGGCTCTCCTGTACTACATGCAAGAGGACGCGACTCTATTCGGACGAAATGACTTGCCACTTTTTGGCCTTGTTACCCGAACCTATGCAGACGTGAAAGCCGAGGCAGTCGCCGCGGCTGGCCAGCTTACTTACAGTCTCTCGGACAAGATCCGTTTGATTGGTGGACTTCGCGTCAGCCATGAAAGCAAGTCGATCGTAAACTCCAAGACGGCCATAGACGGGTCACTGATTGGCTCGGCTGACGATGACGACTCATGGACGGTAGCGACGCCCAAGTTCGTCATCCAGTATTCACCAACCGACGACATAATGGCCTACCTCTCCGCTACCCGCGGTTTCAAGAGCGGCGGATTCAATGCCTTGGAAATTCAGGGCTCCTTTGACGAAGAAACGCTTTGGAGTTACGAGGCTGGCCTGAGGACCACCTTGTTGGACAACCGGCTTCGAGCGAATCTAACAGCTTTCCATTACGAATACGAGGACCTACAGATTAATCAGTGGCAAACAGTCCCGAGCGGGATTTTAGGCACGGTGAAGAATGCCGGCCAGGCATCAACCAATGGTGTTGAACTGGAGTTGTCGGCGAAGCCGTCTGACAGGTTCCAACTGGAGGTCGGCCTTGCTCTTCTGGATGCCAAATTCGATGAATTCGTCTCGCTGGACCCGGATCGTCCTGAAGATGGCCTGCTCGATCGTGCTGGTAATGCGCTACCCAGAGCACCGGATTTTACGGCCAACGTCGCCGCTGAGTACTCCATACCACTCGGCAACGCAGGTGATCTGACACTGCGGGGTGAGTATTTCTATCGCGATGAAATATTCATAACACAGTTTGAAGATGATCGCGCGGGTATCGGCGCCATAAATATTACGAATGCCAGGCTGTCTTTTGACAGTAGTGACGGGCGATGGCGTGCAGCACTTTACGGCAAGAATCTGAGCGACAAGAATTATGCCCAACACATCATCACCATACAGGCGCTGCTGGGTCAGGTCGCGGTGTTTGCACCACCGAGGACCTACGGTATTCATCTCGGGTACAACTTCTGAAACGTTCAACGCTATTCAAAATGATAGTGCGGAGAAATTCATGATGGCTTGCATAAACAAGGCAGTACTTCCTGTTTGGATATTCGTTGTCTTATGCGGAGCGCAACTGGCACCGGCTTACGCGACCGAAAACCTGACGCTGGAAGCGACATTTAGCAGTGTCGCGAATGGATGGGCGCAGGTTGAACGATGGCACGATACCGATGTGGCTTTTCAGCCGGAAGATTATCCAGGTGATGGGCGCATGAATCAGACGGGTCAGCGCCTGACCTTCTTCGGTGCAGGTCAGCCCGAATCGGGTCAGTTCTTGCTCTATCATGCACCGGGCTGGGACTCCAATTCCGAGCCGACCCCGGTCTTGTTGGTTCACGGTGCCTTTGAGAACGCCGACTGGGCCTGGGCCAACCCAGCCGAAAGCCCATTGGGGTGTGGTGCCACATCGTGTCCGACCGTCGGTTTAATGCAGCACCTGAGTGGCCTTGGTAGAAAAGTCTTTGCGATATCATATCCGCACGCCGCCGGAGATAACTACTATTGGGCCGAACAAATTAACGATGCCATCGAAATCATCAAGTCAAAGACCAGCGCTACCCAGGTCGATGTGGTTGCTTGGAGCAAGGGCACTGTTGCCAGCCGCATGTTTGCGTCCAATGTGCACAAGGGGTGGGGCACACCCTACGCGAGCTCCATACGCCGGTTGATCCTGGTTGGCGGACTCAACAATGGTTGGGACTGGCCATTCCGACATGGCGTTTATCCGAGCTGGGCCATATTCCCTGAATGCGGTGGAACCCTTCTCGGGGGTTCCGCACACACAAATCTTAACTGCTTTGGAATCTATTTCTACCATCCGGAGCTATCGATTTACGATACTGGGGCAGGTGATTTTTTCCCCGGTCTAAAACAAATGCTGTCGCGCTGGGATAGCGTGTACTGGCTGCCTGTTCTCGACCCGGATTACTGGAGCACCTACTACGGTGGCTGGGGTTATTATAGCTACAGTAATGGAATCAACTTCGCGATCAACCAAGGGTCCCTTATCGATACAATGCGCACCGCAGGGACGCCGTCATCTATTCCGACCTATCTACTTTGCGGCGGGGCGGCCGATATTCCCAATTGGCACAATGAACACACTGGGCCCAGCGATGGCACTGTATTTGTCGCAAGCTGCAGCGATACCGGTGGAATAGGAACGGTGGCCGGCAGTGAGTTATTAGGCGACACAAATCATCTTGAGCTGGTATGGGAAAATGCGCCAATGGCTCAAATTGAAAGTTGGCTTCAATAAGGAATAGCTCGTCCCATACGCCAGATCACATCTGGGCGGAATCCAGGATATTACGGTATTTCTAGGGTCGGCCATTGGCCTCCAGGTTCGCGGCATACATCGGCGATTTGGGGACTATGAGGGGGGGGTGTGCTCAGACAACCTACAACTAGACAATCGAAGCGAAGCGATTTCTGCGCGCTAACGGACAATCCACGGGGAAACTGGTGAGAAACATCAAGGCAGCTGTTCTGGAGGAAGTCGGGCTGGCTCAGCCTTATGCGGAAAGCCAACCTCTTAAGATAAAAACATTCGAACTGCAGGCACCGGGGCGCGACGAAGTACTGGTCAACATACGAGCCGCCGGACTTTGCCATTCGGATCTGTCCGTTATCAACGGGTCACGACTGCGGCCAACGCCGATGGTGCTTGGACACGAGGCGGCAGGCGTTGTTGCCGAAACAGGGAGCGGTGTGGATGAGGTTTCGCCAGGGGATCATGTTGTCCTGGTATTCGTGCCAAGCTGCGGTCACTGTGTGCCGTGCGCTGAGGGACGTCCGGCGCTCTGTGTTCCTGGTGCCGTGGCTAACGCAGATGGTACGTTGCTGTCTGGCAATCGTCGTCTGCATCGGGATGGTCATCCAGTTAACCACCACCTCGGCGTATCAGCATTTGCGGAATATGCTGTCGTCAGCAAGCACTCGGTCGTGAAAATTGATAATGATCTGCCATTTGATGAAGCAGCATTGTTCGGTTGTGCTGTTATTACCGGTGTCGGCGCTGTCTTGAACACGGCACAAGTCAAAGCGGGTTCGACAGTCGCAGTAATCGGGCTCGGTGGCGTCGGACTTAATGCCCTGATGGGAGCGAAGCTGGCCGGTGCGAGACAGATTGTGGCTATTGATCTGAATGACGACAAGCTCTCCCTGGCTGAAAAGTTGGGCGCAACCGCTTCCTGCAGGGCGGACGATCCTCATTGTACCGAGATTGTGCGTGACATTACCGATGGTGGTGCGGAATATGTCTTTGAGATGGCCGGTTCCACAGCAGCGCTTGAGCTTGCTTGGGCGATTACACGACGTGGGGGGCAAACGATTACGGCTGGACTGCCGCACCCGGATGCCAAGCTGTCTTTGCCTGCTTTGCAGATCGTTGGCGAGGAGCGGACGCTGCGAGGAAGTTATCTGGGTAGCTGTGTCCCGGTCAGAGATATACCTACTTACATCAAGCTCTATCAACAGGGACAGTTGCCGGTGGATAGACTGATGGGGGAGAAACTACGCCTGTCGGAAATCAATGTGGCTTTTGACCGGCTCGCTGACGGTGGGTCAGTGCGGCAAATTATTCTTTTTGACGAGAGCTGAGTACTTAAGTGAGTGAAGGCAGCTCAGGTAAACTCGATCCGCAGCTTGTTGAGTTTCTGCAGTGTCTGGCAGACTGTGGAACACCAGAGCTACAAACACTCAGCCCGCCGGATGCTCGGGCCGCCTACTTGAAAGGCGTGCAGATGTTCTCCGGCCAGGCGCCGAAAATCGCTCGGACCGTCAACAAGCGCTTTGATGCTGGCGGCAGGTCTGTTGTGACACGTCTCTACTACCCTGAGTGTATACCCACATCTTCCTTACCGCTCGTCGTATATTTTCATGGTGGCGGTTGGAGCTTCGGTAGTATTGAAACGCACGATAACGTTTGTAGAACATTGTGTGCCGGGGCGACGTGTATTGTCGCATCTATTGATTACCATCTGGCGCCCGAACACAAGTTTCCGACAGCGGTCGAGGATGCAGTTGCGGCTAGTTTGTGGGCACACGAGAATGCTTCCGCGTTGGGTGCTGATCGTACAAGAATAGTGCTGGCTGGTGACAGCGCGGGTGCCAATCTGGCCGCGGTGGCTTCTCTTGCCCTGCGGGATAAGGGCTACCCGGATCTTCTAGGTCAACTATTGATTTATCCGGCTACCGACATGGCCATGTCACACGCGTCTCACAAGTTTTTCGGTGACGGATATCGCCTGACGCGCCCGCTGATGGTCTGGTCCAGTACCAACTATCTGCGGGAAGGACAGGACATCATGGACCCCAGAGCTTCTCCATTGCGCGCGAAGGACCACTCTGGATTGCCGCCGACGATTATCGTTACCGCCGGATTCGATCCCTTGAGGGACGAGGGTGCAGCATATGCCGCAAGACTTCGAAATGCCGGTGTCGACATCCAGTATCGCTGCTTTGACAATCTGATTCATGGGTTCATAAGTCTTACGGGCGTCGTGAACGCCGCTGCGAGAGCACTAGCGGAGATTACCGTGATGCTGAAAAAGGCGCTTGAAGCCAAGTAATGTCGTTGACAAGAGAAGTCGACCCAAGTCGAACCAACTCAGGAGAACCACTATGCCATTCATAGATCTGGACGACGGAAATCGTATGCATTACCGGGATGGAGGCGAGGGCCAGGTTCTTTTGTTCATTCCGGGTCTTGCCGCAACTCTGGATACCTGGAACTATCAGGTTTCCGGACTGAGCGATCGCTTCCGTTGCATCTGCGTGGATCTGCGTGGCCACGGCGAATCGGATAAACCCTATTCCACATACAGTTACGACGAGATGTGCGGCGACATCGATATTTTGCTAAACACCCTTGATCTTCGCGAGGTTACCCTTGTCGGTTGGTCCATGGGTGCGGCGGTCAGTCTGAACTATGTAGCTGATTTCAACGATGACGGTCGTGTGACAAAGCTGGCGATGATCGGTCCAGCCGCACCCCGTTTTCTTGCATCAGAAACTCACCCGTTTGGGATGGATGCGAATACAGCACAAAGCTCATTGGAGGGGATGCGCATTGCGCTGCCAGAGACGATGGCCGCTTTCGCCGGCGCTAATTTCCACCGCAGCGACATGGAGGCAACGACCCAGTGGTTTCTGTCGTTATGGCTCAAAATGCCGGCCTATGTCGGATACAGATATTTCAAGACGCTCCTGAATGAAGACATGAGGGATAAACTCGATAAGATCATCCTGCCGACACTTATTTGCCATGGCCGAAACGATCAGGTCTGTCACCCTGGCTGGTCGGACTACATGCTTGCCGAGATTCCGGATTGCCGTCTGGTTTGGTTTGAGAATAGTGGGCACGCGCTGATGGTGGAAGAGCCGGACAAGCTCTCGCAAGAACTAGCCGCATTCACAGCTGAATGAACGAAGATAGGCAGGTCCGTCATTGTGCATCTGACTGGAGCCGCAGAAAAACCACAAGAGGATACCTGACATGAATATGGCGCTCGATGATCAGCTGTTATTGCGGACACAGGCGTATGTCGATGGCGAATGGAGAGATGCAGATAACGGCGATACTTTTCCGGTCACAAATCCGGCGGATGGCACAGCGCTCTGCGCCGTTGCCCGGTGTGGCGCTGAAGAAACTCGCATTGCAGTGGAGGCGGCCACCCGAGCGCAAAGAAAATGGCGGACCGTACCGGCGAAAGTTCGAGCGAATACGCTTCGTCGCTGGTTTGACCTCGTCATCGAGAACGAAAACGATCTGTCAGTGATCTTGACGGCGGAGCAAGGTAAGCCACTTGCTGAAGCTCTGGGAGAAATTCGTTACGGGGCGAGTTACATAGAATGGTTTGCAGAAGAGGCGAAGCGTGTATACGGCGATACGATTCCTGCGCCGTCAAGTGATAAGCGCATCGTCTGCGTGAAACAGCCCATTGGTGTGGTTGCCTGTATCACACCCTGGAATTTCCCTAATGCGATGTTGACACGCAAGATTGCACCGGCCCTTGCTGCCGGTTGTGCAGTTGTCTGCAAGCCTGCCAATGCCACGCCGCTGTCGGCTCTTGCACTGGCAGAATTGGCTGATCGAGCTGGGATTCCGCCCGGGCTGATCAATATTGTCAGCGGTGAAACGAATGCCATTGGTGAAGTTCTTACAGGGCATGAAAATATACGCAAGTTGACATTCACCGGGTCAACCGAAGTTGGAAAAAAGCTGATTAAGCAGTGCGCCGATACAGTAAAGCGTACCTCGATGGAGCTTGGTGGCAATGCACCTTTCATCGTTTTTGATGACGCCGATCTGGATGCCGCAGTAGCGGGTGCGATGGCGAGTAAGTTTCGCAATGCGGGACAGACATGTGTGTGTTCCAACAGATTGCTTGTGCAAGAGAATATTCACGACGATTTTGTCGCCGCACTGTCTGATGCTACGGGCAAGTTGGCAATGGGCGATGGCCGCGACGAGTCAGTGACGATTGGTCCTCTGATCGATGAAGGTGCCGCCGCGTCCGTGCAATGCTTGCTCGATGACTCGGTAGCGGCAGGTGCTGTATTGGTGCAGGGCGGAACTCGCGACGGCACATTTTTCGAGCCTACTATTCTGGTTCAAGTTGATCCGAATATGCGTGTTTTTCAGGAAGAGATTTTCGGACCTATCGCGGCTATTACAAGATTTTCGTCGGAAGAAGAAGCAATTGGTATGGCGAATGACACCAAGGTTGGTCTGGCGTGTTACCTGTACACGCGCGACATAGGGCGAATTTTGCGAGTCGCTGAGGCGCTGGAGTACGGTATTGTCGGCATCAATGAAGGGATTATCTCCAATGAGATGGCGCCGTTCGGTGGCATCAAGGAGTCGGGGCACGGGCGTGAAGGGTCAAAGTACGGTCTGGAGGATTACCTGGACATTAAGTACATGTGTCTTGGCGGGATCGATCAGTAACTCAGCTACAATCTGGTAACCCTTTCTCACCGCTAGTCCCATACGCATGGCGGTCTTTGTGTTTCGGTCTTCGCAGCGCTCAAATAACGCCGGCCTTTTTTAGTCTGAAGTTCCTGCGGGCCAAAGGCGAGTTTGTTTGCAGATTCAGGCAGATAGCCTGACATTGGGATGCAGCGGACTGGCTACACGGTCATTTGCTGGAGCAGATCGCGAGCACGCTGTTGTGTGGGATTGGGGGTCGTTACCACCTTGAATGTTGGTGTATCCGGTTTGCTCGATGGGGTGCGACAGGTATTGCGTACGACGTTGGAAAGCTCGGTGTTGAGCGTGGCAAAGCTGTGAGCCGTCTCACCCTTATCAAGGATGTGCGTGCTCGCTTTGCGTGCGGCGGCGCGTGAGCGCTTTGCGGGTGCCACCGGATTGCGCG
>TARA_R110002049_G_scaffold137671_2_pt1 | contig 10913 bp, 7 predicted proteins | sample TARA_R110002049 | Tara Oceans TARA_R110002049 (sample SAMEA4396941) | marine metagenome | biome: Polar Biome; feature: [SRF] surface water layer (ENVO:00010504); material: water (ENVO:00002006), including particulate matter (ENVO:01000060) such as... | depth 5 m
TACCACCCAAATAATGGCAACTGCAATAAATCCAGCTACTGCAACCCAAGTATTGATATAGGCGAGTGGAATGGAGGCAAAATATATTAACATGGAAATATTTTCTTTTAGACCTCGTTTGGTCACTAATTTTAAAGGGTGGTTTTCATCATGGTACTTCATAAGGTAAATTTCCAAAATTCTATATGCCAAAGCACACATTAAAAGCACAATACCATAAAGTGCAATGGTCAAGGAAGCGTGATAATTTTCTCCCACCCAACTGGTGGCAAAGGGAATCAGGGACAACCAAAAAAGGAGATGGAGATTGGCCCAGAGAATAGGTCCGTTGACTCTTTCGGTGACCTGCATTAAATGATGGTGGTTGTTCCAGTAAATACCCAGGTATATAAAACTCAGTACGTAGCTTGTGAAGATGGGGAAAATAGACCATAACCCTTCAAGGGTGGTTTCTTCCGGCGCTTTCATTTCGAGAACCATAATGGTGATGATGATGGCCAAGACACCATCGCTAAATGCTTCTAATCTTCCTGTTTTCATAGTATGTTTAAGTTTGTTTGGTTTATACTGGCAAGGGCACAAAATCCGAGTCGCCGGGTATCTTGGGGAAATTCTGAAGATTCCAATCGCTACTGGCCCTTTCAATAATGCTTTTATCCGATGAGACAAAGTTCCAATAAATATGTCTTTCTTCAGGGAAAGGTTCTCCGCCAAAAATGTAGATGGTGGAATTGGCGGCAAGTTCAAATTCACAAAGACTGCTGTCCTTGGCAATTAAAATTTGTTTTGGACCATAGGTGTTTCCATCGCTCAAAACGCTTCCTTCCAAAATATATAGGCCACTTTCTCCGTATAACTCCGATCCAATATGTATTCTTTTTTGCTCCGTACTTTTTAATTCTAAAAAATATAGCTTACTGTGCACTGGTACAGGGGAAATCTTGCCCATAACCTCCCCGGCGATTAGGCTCGCGCTTACACCTTGGTACTCCCATCTGGGAATTTTTTCCTTGTTTATATGGGTAAATTTGGGCTCCATTTGCTCCAATTTTTTGGGAAGCCCTACCCATATTTGCAGCCCATGTAGCGTCTTTTTAACACCTCTTAAATGCTCAGGAGTGCGTTCGGAATGAACCACTCCCTTGCCGGCAGTCATCCAATTAACGCCTCCGGGATTAATTTGTACCTCCGTGCCTAAACTGTCACGATGCATTATTGCTCCCTCAAAAAGAAAGGTGAGTGTAGAAAGGCCAATATGCGGATGCGGCGGAACGTCTAAATTTTCATTCTCGTTCATTTGAATCGGTCCCATATGGTCTATAAAAACAAAAGGTCCTACCATGCGCTTTTGCCTAAAGGGCAATAATCGCCCAACCATAAAATTACCTATATTGGCCGCTCTTTCCGGGATAACAAGTTTAATGTTGGACATAGCTTCTATTTAACGCAGTAATAATATTAAAAATAGAAAAAACGCAGTAATTATTTGCATTAAAAATTATGTCATTGGGACCTCCATCAACAGTATCTTACTGGGCTTTAAAGAGGTTAATGTAATTTCGTTGGTTTCCCACATACCCAGGGCATCACGTCGTTTCAAAATTTGGTCTCCAATGGTAATTTCTCCTTCCAACACAAATACAAACAAACCATTATCTATTTTGTTTAAAGTATAGGTTGAAGTGATTTCAGATTCAAGATCACCCAAGGAAAACCAAGCGTCCTGATGAATCCATACCCCTTGATCCGTTTTATTTGGAGAAAGGATTTGGTAAAAGGAATTTTTGGCAGCTAGATCGTTGGTGGAAATTTGATCATATCTAGGGCTTACATTTTGGGTTTTCGGAAATACCCAAATTTGCAAAAACTTTACTTCTTCATTTTTGTTCTTGTTGTACTCACTATGATAAACACCAGTTCCTGCGCTCATTACCTGTACATCACCTTCTTTAATTACTGTGGTATTTCCCATGCTGTCCTTGTGTTCCAGATCTCCTTCCAGTGGGATGGATATAATTTCCATATTCTTATGGGGATGTTGACTAAAACCTTGACCTCCAGAAACGGTATCGTCATTGAGTACTCTAATAACACCAAAATTCATCCTTTCGGGATTGTGATAATTAGCAAAACTAAAACTATGATATGAATTTAACCATCCGTGATTGGCATGTCCTCTGCTTTCTGCAGTATATAATATTGTTTTCATGATTTATATTTTGTTTCTTCAAAATTAAGCACCATCTCCAGATTATGCATTGATGTAGGATAAGTAATTTCATTTTTTGAACCTATGGGGTGAAATAATTATATAGTCTGTGATTTTTACAATGTTTTGGGCTTAAGAACCATTTGTTACCAGGCATGCGGTGCAATTTTTTTAAAATGGAATTAAGGGAATCCTTAAAGCATGGAATTGTTGGGATCTGATCTGCAGATAGGCCTTTAAAGAAGTTACCTGGAACTCAACTATATTTTGTTGATCAGCCTGCGGCCCCATTAAGAAAATATAGTAACTTAGTGCAGGCCATAATTTAACAATAAAAAACACTGAACCATGATTACGCTAATTATTTTTTTGGGAATTTTAGCTCTTGTAGCCCTATTCTTAGTAAATGTTTTTAATCACTTTGCCAGACTTAGAAATCTGGTAAAGGATGCTTGGAGCAATATTGATGTCGCATTAAAAAGACGGTACGACCTAATACCTAATTTGGTAGAAACCGTAAAGGGCTATGCAAAACATGAAAAATCTACTTTGGAATCTGTTATAAATGCGCGCAACGCGGCTATGGCTGTCCCTTCAGGAGATATTAATGCCCAAATAAAGGCAGAAAACCAACTGCAACAGAGCTTAAGAAGTATATTTGCTTTAAGCGAAGCGTATCCGGACCTGAAGGCCAACGCCAGCTATTTGGACCTTCAACAAAAACTAAATGAGATCGAGGAAAACTTGGAACGGGCCAGGAGGTATTATAACGGTTCTGTTAGAGAAAACAACACTTATGGGGAAAGTGTTCCGGGAGTCTTGGTAGCCAGTTTGTTTAAATATCAACACTTTGATTATTTCGAAGCGGAGGAGGCCAGTAGAGCCAATGTAAAAGTAGATTTCTCTTAATGAAAAATATATATTTCTTATTTTTTATTCTCCTTGTATTTGGCAGGGGCTTGGCCCAGGATTTTACAGTTAAAAATTATACAGTCGATATTACCATTCATGAAGAAGGGTATTTTGATGTGGTAGAAAACTATGATCTTAACTTTGAAATTCCCAAACATGGCATTTATCGGAACATCCAAACAAAATATGACCTTGTGGATTCCAAGGGTGTTGAATCTATTCGAAAAATAAAAATTAGTAAGATAAAGGTCCCCAATTATAATTTTGATGCACCGTTCGACTTTGTACAAAAGTTACAGGACAATTTGCAGATAAAAATTGGTGACAAGGATATTACGCTAGTTGGACCTCAGCATTATGAAATAAAATATAGAGTCCACAATGCCTTTCTCTTTGAAGATTCACAAATTCGCTTCTATTGGAACATAAAACCGGAAGATTGGCTGGCCGATTTTCACCAAGTTAGTTTTACCGTACACGTTCCGGATAATGTAAATCCTAACAAGGAAAATAGCTTTGTTTATTCAGGGGTGCGAGGCACTGACACAAATAGTACCGATATTCAGTTATATTATACGGACAACGAATTTTCTGGCACCACTAAGGCCGGCTTTATATCTCATCCGGGTGAAAGTGTTACGGTCTTGATCAACCTACCCTTGGGCTCGGTTATAGAGGAAAAACCTTTTTGGCCGTTCTGGGACCAATTTGGTTGGGTGTTCTTGATAGGGATAATGTTTTCTGCATTTTTTAAGGTATGGTGGAATTTTGGAAGGGATGAACGGATTATAGCCACTACCAGTTATTATCCGCCGGACAATATAGATCCGGCAATGGTAGGTTTTTTAATAAATGATAAGGACGATAATTCCGATTTGATCGCCTTAATACCGCATTGGGGATCAAAAGGGCTTATAAGACTTGAAGAAGTTCCAAAAAAAGGATTATTTGGTTCCAAGGACACTAAAATAATTCGTCTACAATCTTTACCATCGGGTTCCCCTAGCTATGAATTGGAGATATTTAAGGGACTGTTTGGTGATAATGACAATGTAGTTGGGACTGAGGTCCTAGTAAGTAGTCTAAAGGATACTTTTTACACCAAAATGATTGAAGCGCGCAGCCAGTTAAAGAAATTGGCAGCACCATATTACGAGGCGGAATCAAAAAAGATCCAAGGCATTATGTACTTTGTATTGGTGGCTTTGGCCATTGGCCTAACTGTGGTTGGACTTTTCGTATGGGGACCGTTGGCCGCAGTGGCAATTGTAGTTTCCTGCATTCTTCTAATTTTTGTCAATCGTTTTATGGTAAAAAAGAATGCCAAGGGTAATGAGCTGTTATCAGAATTAAAAGGATTTAAAAGATTTATTAAGGTAGCAGAAGAAAACAGACTCAAGATGCTTATTAAGGACGACCCACATTATTTTGAAAACACATTGGGATATGCTTTGGCATTTGGTTTGTTTGATCAATGGGCCAAAAAATTCAAGGACTTAAATATTCCCCCACCAGATTGGTATTCAACTTCTTCGAGTAGCGCATTATCTATGAATCAATTTTCCAAATCCTTTTCCAGTGCAATGGCCAGTACCAAATCAAATATGGTAAGCTCGCCTTCCAGTAGTGGAAGTTCAGGCGGCGGTTCATCGGGCGGAGGCTTTGGAGGTGGTGGTGGCGGAAGTTGGTAACTGAAGCGGCTGGAGCTTAAATCAATAAGAAAACAATAAAGCCCTTTCACGGTTGATTAAAGCGAGATATAACTTAATTGGTATTAATATCCTTGTTATCCGATAGTTGTGATTTATTTTTGGAGTTAATTTAGGTGTTTGATTAAAAACGGGGCGGTACAGAAAGGCTTATTTAATAAAAGTTATACTTACTTTTGTGCTTCATTGGAAAAGCTATTTTTTTATGTCCAAATCCAGGAATTCCTTACTTATTGTACTTGCTTTTTTTGCCATATACGTTATCTGGGGTTCCACTTATCTTTTAAATAAGATCGCAGTCCAGGAATTACCACCTTTTATGTTGGCCTCTATGCGCTTTTCTGTAGCGGGTATTTTGATATTTGGGCTCTGTAAAATAATGGGGATTCCATTGACCATCACGAAAAAGCAATTGTTGAATTCCAGTATAGCCGGATTCTTGTTCTTGGCCTTTGGAAATGGTTTTGTGGTTTGGGCTCTAAGATACGTGGATAGTGGTTTTGCAGCCTTGGAAATAGCCTCACAACCCTTGGTAATTCTATTGTTGATGAGGATACTTGAAGGTAAAAAGATTCAAACTATGTCTTTTGTAGGTGTTATAATTGGGATTTTGGGCATCTATTTGTTGGTAAGCCAAAACCAGGTAATAAGCAAGGAGAATTCGGTTTTGGGTATGGTCATGATTTTTTTCTGTATGATCAGCTGGGCTTATGCAAGTTTGTTCGTTGCCAAAGCGGATCTACCAAAGAACTATTTTGTAAATACGGGCTTTCAAATGTTCAGCGCTGGAGTCATACTAATGGTTGGGAGTTTGCTTATTGGGGAACAATGGTCCCTGCCAACCACATGGAGTAGCCCAGTACAATATTCCATGATGTTACTTATTATATTTGGCAGCATCGTAGCCTTCACAGCCTTTAATTATTTACTAAAAGTGGTTTCTCCGGAAAAGGTAGCCACATCCACTTATGTAAATCCCATTATAGCCCTTTTATTAGGTTGGTTTTTTTTAGGGGAAGAGGTTACCACGCAATCTATTATTGCGGCTGTGGTGCTGCTAACGGGGGTCTATTTTATTAACACCAGAAAGAAATTGGTTCTGTTCTCCAGGTTCTCAAGTCGGTATTCGCCTAAGGAGGACTAGGCGTAATTTGTTTTTCATATCATTACCCAAGGGAGTAGGGGACGCCTAAATTGGTTGGGATGATGAGGCATTAAAAAAGCAGCTGATTGCAAAATCCACTGCTTTTAAAATTTGAGCTTATCTTATTGATTTGAATAATATTAGTTGCAATAAATTCTGCGCTCCGCCCAACGATTTGTCTTAATATTTCGAAAATTTACCATCAAAATACTTTCTCCTGTCAACTGAAAATTAGTTGATTCTGAATGTGATTTATGAATATACGATTTCATTTTTTTATTTTAAAATGTTAATACTTACCTAAAACGCCTCTTGGTATTCCAGATGTTACTTTTTGAGTTTTCTATTGTTTGTCTTAGGTAATGTTTGTTAACTGTTTCCATAATGATGCTTTTTTAATTGATGTCAATGTGTTACTAATTGATTGCGGTAAGTTAGTTGTACCGTCTTTTACTGTTCCAAATTCTACTTTTAGAAGTTTCCAATGTTTGCTTTACAAGATGTTTGTTGATAGTTTCCATGATTTTATTTTTAAATGATTAATTGAATTACTACTTATAGACGATGGATTAGTGAAATTGTTACAGTACTATGTATAAAATAGTACCGTTTTAAGCAATATTTAACGTTTGTAAGCGGAACAAGAGGGAAGAATAATTTTTATTTTATTGATATTTAGGTGTTTAGGTATTTTTTACCCGAGCAGTTTTTCATTTAAAATAAATAATAAAAATATGCAGAACTTGAAATAGTGGTTTAAAGTGATAGACTCCACCATGAATTAAAGGTAATTGCAATATGTTCTATTGAGTTAAAATACAGCTCCAAGTCTATATGAAAATCTTGTAAAAACATATTGATCTATAATTTTACTCCTGCTAATACCCAGGCCAAAATATTTGCATGGTGGTAGCTAAGGCTTCAGACCTTTATTGGAATTATGAGAGTTTTATGATAAACATCTTTAGCTATTTAATACCTTAGAGGTAAAAGAGAAATCTATTTTAGGGATGGGTTGTCCTATCTTTCATGAACATTCAATTCTTGATTACGCTAATAAGGCTGCTTATATCAATAGGTAGGATTTAATAATTTAATTTATGTAATAAAGGAATGTGATGTGAGAAATTAATATATACATTCTTTGTAATAGGTCTACTCAAAATAAATGTAATTAGTAATGGATTATAATAACTATAAATATATAAAGTATGAAATTTAGTAGAAATGCAAGTGCAAACTGGAAGGGAAGTGGCAAGGAAGGTAAAGGTACTTTAAGTACTGAAAGTACTATCCTTAAGGATACCCAATATTCTTTTAAATCTCGATTTGAAGATGGCAAGGGTACTAATCCGGAAGAATTGGTTGGAGCCGCCCATGCAGGTTGCTTTACCATGCAACTTAGTTTTTTATTGGGAGAGGCTGGTTTTACGCCTACCAGCTTGGATACAGGCGCTAAGGTTTTGTTTGAGGATGGTAGTATAACACAAATAACCCTGAATCTTAGTGGTAAGGTGCCGGGCATTAAGGAGGAGCAGTTTAAGGAAATAGCCAAAAAAGCAAAAGAAATTTGCCCAATTTCCAAATTATTAAAGACAGATATTGTTTTGGAGGTAAAGTTAGTGGGCTAGAACCAAAAAGTTATGGCTTCTATATACCTATCAAAAAATAAAGGAGAGCCGCTTAATAGCGGCTCTCCTTTTTATTTGATTAGTCTTTAAATTTAGATTATTTGAGTGTAAAACTCACCCTTGCGAAAAGAAATCTACCACCGATTCCGAATTGTTGGGCCCTACGGGACCAATCGAAACGACCGTCGCTACGATTTCCGAATTCATCCTTGGCCCTGTCTGGATAGATATCGAACAAATTATTAGCTCCCAAGGTCAAGGTTAGGGCATCTGTTGCCTTATAACCCACCGATAGATCGGTTACCAGTTTAGTACTAAATACCTGCTGATTGGCTAAAGTAGTCGTTGCTTCGGTAACTTCTCCAAAATAAACATTTCTTAAGAAAATGATAAACTTGTCCGAAGTAAGACTATTGGAAAGGTTTATTTTAGTTCTTGGTACGGCTTCCTCCAAATAAACCCTGCTATCTTCAGGAAAGTAAGTGTCTACCAATCCAGCATTCCTTAAAACTTCAGATGAATTAATATCACCTACTTTTTTAGTTTTAGAGAAGGTACCTGCCAGGTCCGACTTCAGTCTCCAATTGGCGCCCAAGTCGGTTTTATGGGTTACAACAACGTCTAACCCTTTGGATTCAGTATCAATGGCATTGGCGAAGAATGAGGCTGCCGTTGCATTGGCTTGCCTTAAAAGGTTATCCAATTCGGTGCCGGTACCGGGACCTGAAAACTGACCAGTATAAACCACACGATCATTGATTTTTACAAAATATCCGTCTACGGTTACTGTAATATTGGCGTCCGGTATTTTGGCGGTAAGCCCCAAACTAACACTTTGGGAGGTTTCTTCCTTTAACTGTGGAATGCCCAAGAGTTTGGCTGCTCTACTATCATTGGCAAAGGTGCCTACTTCCTGTGGATTACCTTCGTTATCAAATATGGTAGAGGTGGAGTTAAAATTGATCTGATGAAGTGATGGCGCTCTAAACCCGGTGTTTAAGGCTGCACGAATATTTATATTATCCGAAGCCTTTAGTCTTCCTGCCAATTTAAAATTTATAGTCCCTCCAAAATCGCTGTAATTTTCATATCGAGTGGCAAAACTCGCTAAAAATGCTTCTGAAAAATCGGCCTCTACATCAAAATATCCAGCTACACTACTGCGGCCTCTAGATAATTCATTGGTAGGGGCAAATCCAGGAAAAACTTGTGACCCTCCTGGTCTGGAAGCTCCAAAGAAGTCTTGAGAAGGTTGTTGGGAAGCCAAAGTAATACGTTGTCCATTCGCGGTATATTGGGCATATGATGCTTCTTCGCCTGCAACAATATCGTAGTTTTCTACTCTGTATTCCGCACCAAAAGCTATGTTTAAGCCTGACATAACATCGTCAAAAAATTGAGTTATGTCCAAATTGGAGGTGTTTTGAAGAAAAGAAAATCCACCAGCATCAAAAAATGTGGGAGACGCATTTTGCATGGAGGCATTAAATGTATTGCCTATAGTGTACAAAAAGGAGTTTTTCCCATAAGTATTACTTAAATCAACACTCCAATCACCTACCAATCCTTTAATTCCAACAGATAATGACTGGTCTTTAATATTCGAATTTATTTCTGGCAGAAAACCATTATTATAAGCAGGGGTATAGGTTCTACTTTGGTTTGGCAACCTGTAGAATCCGGCTGAATTGCCAGTCCTAGAGCTTATCCCGGCAAAGGAATAGAGGGTGGTACCATTATCATCCATTGGCAAAGAAAAATTAGCGAATAATCGCCCCCCTCGTAGGGCAGATTGTCCTACTCGCATATTGTAATCACTTCTTTGCTGCCCTCTGGCTGCTAATTCAGATGTTGTGGCATCAGCTCCGAGAACAGTTCTTAAATCTTCTTTAGTGGTTGCCCCATTTCTGTCAATTCCTGCTTGATCAGTATATTGGATCACATCGGCAACGTCATCATCCAATAATTTAGAGATGTCGTATCCGTCTGTCCCTGCTATTCGTTCAACAGTATTGTATAAATTAAAAATAGAACCTTCCCACTCTTTCATTCGACTATACTCTTGACGAACGTCGAAATCCCCTGAAAAGTTTATAAATCCACCATTATCGCCCAATGGGATTCCATAACTGGCAGAAAGATTGGTGGTTTCTCCGTCCACCCCACCTGTCTGATCATTGGCATTTTTGGTGAAATTGGCGCCTGTAGTGACCGTGGTGGTAAGCTCGTTTACATTTTTGTTCAATATTATATTGATTACCCCAGCAATAGCATCCGAACCGTATTGTGCTGCGGCACCATCTCTTAAGACTTCAATACGTTGAATGGCAGCGGCAGGAATGGCGTTTAAATCTGTTCCCACGCTTCCCCGGCCAAAAGTACCGTTAACGTTGATCAAGGAGGAGGTATGTCTTCTTTTGCCATTGATTAGTACCAATACCTGATCGGGTCCCAATCCCCTCAAGGACGCCGGGTCAATATGATCTGTACCGTCCGATATGGTTTGGGTGTTAGATGTAAAGGAAGGCGCAACATAATTCAATATCTGGTTTAAATTTACCTGAGGGGCCACGCTGTTAAGTTCTTTCATATCTATAACATCTACCGGAACGGTACTTTCTGTTGCAGTTCTATTAGGATTACGCGAACCAACTATAATCACTTCGGATAATGCCACTCCGGATGTGAGTATAATGGCCATGTCCGTACTATTGACGGTTACCTGTAAGGTCTCGAAACCAATATAAGAGACCATTAAAATGTCGCCCATTGAGGCTTCTATGGTGAAATTGCCATCGAAATCCGTGGTGGTACCTGTGGTGGTCCCTTTTATTACGATTGATGCTCCCGGCAATGGGGTTCCATCTTCATCTACAACTGATCCTGTAACTTGGGCATTGGTAAAACCAACCATCCCAAAAAGGAAAAGCAAACCAATAATGTAATACTTTTTCATATGTGAGTTTTTTGAGTTTATATGCCTAGAAGTTAAGGAATTTTAAGTCCATTTGTAAGAAAAATTACTAAAATCTGTGTTAATCGCCTAATAAATAGCAAAATAGGAATAGTGTTGATAGATGATGTGGGAGAAGATTTAGGTTAGGAAAAAGATGAAGGTTAAAGGAATAGTAAACCGCCAAGGAATTTTATTAGGGAGGTTTAAACCTCTTGATTAAATTTTTAATTTGTAGGCTCAAAATCCTGGAAATCATGACCAAAATTATGTGATTGGAATAAAAAATTGGGGGACTATATTAAAATAATTGAAATACTAGCCTTATATTTGTGGAAGTTTAAAGAGTTGCGCA